>ERZ887849.1580-NODE-1580-length-20863-cov-10.376250_pt1 | contig 20863 bp, 16 predicted proteins | sample MGYA00521267_ERZ887849 | MGnify/ENA primary metagenome ERZ887849 (study PRJEB32303, sample SAMEA104408601) | aquatic metagenome | biome: Brackish water; feature: Pelagic; material: water | place: Baltic Sea | collected 2014-06-06T16:11:00 | depth 2,863 m ... | reverse complement strand
AGACTATGTGCCGACACCGGGCGGCTACCCCTATGCAGCGGAACTGGTCGAGGGACTCTTGGCAAAACATCCGTTTGATGTGTACGTGGCAGCCTACCCGGAAACCCATCCGTCGGCACCGTCTGCGGCCTTTGATCTCGAGAATTTACAGCGCAAGGTGGAGGCCGGAGCAACCCATGCCATCACCCAATTCTTTTTCGACAACGACGCATTTTTGCGATTCCGAGACGCAGTGGCCCGAAAGATGACCGTCGACCTGATTCCAGGCATGTTACCAGTGACCAATTTCCAGACGCTGCTTCGGTTTGCCAGTGCCTGCGGGGCGCAGATCCCTGCGCGCTTTGCCACCATGTTTGAAGGACTCGATGACGATCCAACGACACGTCAACTGATTGCTGCGCATATGGCCGTCGAACAAGTTGAAGCCCTGCGAGCCGAAGGCGTTGATGCATTTCACTTTTACACCTTAAATCGTGCTGATCTCTCGTTTGCAGTCTGCCATGCACTGGGTGTGCGGGGAGACGTATGACACGTCGCGATCGGATTGCCTGGCTCGAACGCGCCATCCAGACCCAGATCGTCCTGCTCGATGGGGCGATGGGGACGATGATTCAGGAAGCCAACCTGGGGGAGTCTGACTATCGCGGCACACGCTTTGCGGAATTTCACCGTGATTTGAAGGGAAATAATGACTTATTGACCCTCACCCAGCCTGACCTGATCTCAGGTATCCATGCCGCCTACATCAAGGCGGGTTGCCAGATTATTGAAACCAACACCTTTAATTCCAACGCGCCCTCGATGGCTGATTATGGAATGGAGGATTTGGTGGTCGAGCTAAACGTCGCAGCTGCCCAGCTGGCGCGTCGCATAGCCGATCAGCATGAAACGCCAGAGCATCCTATTTTGATTGCTGGCGTGTTGGGCCCAACCACTCGCACCGCATCGATCAGCCCCGACGTCAACGATCCAGGCGCCCGGAATATTCTATTTGCTGATCTGGTCCGTACCTATGCCACAGCAACCGAGGCGCTCTTAGAAGGTGGTGCTGATCTTATTTTGGTGGAAACCATCTTCGATACGCTCAATGCAAAGGCAGCACTCTATGCGATCGATCAGGTCTCAGAGGCCCGAAACGAGCAGATTCGGATCATGATTTCCGGCACCATTACGGACGCATCTGGACGCACCTTGTCGGGTCAAACGACCGAGGCATTTTGGTTCAGCGTCCGGCATGCCAAGCCTCTCTCAGTGGGTCTCAACTGCGCGCTGGGACCCAAAGAGTTGCGTCCATTCCTCAATGACTTATCGCGTATCGCAGACGTCCCCGTGTCAGCGCACCCCAATGCAGGGCTACCCAACCAATTTGGCGAATACGATCTCGACGCAGTCGCAATGGCGGAAATCTGTGCGGAATATGCCACGGCAGGACTCGTCAACATCATTGGTGGGTGCTGCGGTACAACCCCTGAACACATTCGCCAAATCCGTGATCGCATTCAGGGGGTTGCTGCCCGAGTCATCCCTGACACCCAACCCGTCTTAAAGCTCAGTGGGTTGGAACCCTTTGTGGGCGACGCTACCATTCGATTTATCAACGTTGGGGAGCGCACCAATGTCACAGGAAGCGCCCAATTTAAACGTCTGATCGTCAACGGTGACTTCGACCAAGCCTTAGATGTCGCGCGCCAGCAAGTCGAAAATGGCGCGCAGATTATTGATATCAACATGGATGAGGGCATGCTGGACTCGCAGCAAGCCATGGTTACCTTCTTACACTTGATCGCTTCCGAACCAGATATCTCACGAGTTCCAGTGATGCTTGACTCTTCCAAGTGGGACATCCTGGAAGCCGGTATGCAATGTGTCCAGGGTAAGGGGATCGTCAACTCGATCTCGTTAAAAGAAGGTGAAGCGGCCTTCCTTTGGCAAGCCAGACGGATTCGGCGGTATGGATTTGCTGTGGTCGTGATGGCGTTCGACGAATCCGGTCAAGCCGATACCCTCGCGCGCAAAATTGAGATCTGCGCTCGGTCGTATCAGTTGTTGGTTGAAACGGTCGGATTCCCGCCGGAAGACATCATTTTTGATCCCAACGTATTTGCTGTTGCGACCGGGATTGAAGAGCACAATCGCTACGCCTTGGATTTTATTGAAGCATGCGGCGAGATCCGAAAACGCTGCCCCCATGTGTCTATTTCCGGTGGCATTTCCAATGTGTCCTTTTCGTTCCGCGGCAATAATCCCGTCCGCGAGGCCATGCATTCGGTGTTTTTGTATCACGCGATTCGCAATGGCTTGAACATGGGCATTGTCAATGCCGGTCAACTCGAGATCTATGCCGAAATCCATCCCGAACTCCGGGAGCTCGTCGAGGATGTGATTTTAAATCGCAATGCAAACGCCACTGAGGCACTCGTCGATGCCGCTCCGAACTACCTGGGGACCGCGCGTGAGGTTGAAGAGACCATCGAGGAATGGCGGAGTTGGCCCGTTAATGAACGACTTCGCCATGCCCTTGTGAAAGGGATTGACGCCTATGTGGTTGAGGATACTGAAGCTGCGCGCTGCGAGGCTGATGAACCCTTAAGTGTGATTGAGGGCCCCTTGATGGCAGGCATGAACACTGTCGGGGATCTCTTTGGTGAAGGGAAAATGTTCCTGCCCCAAGTCGTGAAATCCGCTCGGGTGATGAAAAAAGCAGTGGCTCATCTGATTCCTTACATTGAAGCCGCGCAAAAGGCGGATGGCCAGGAACCGACCAACAATGGCGTCATCATCATGGCCACGGTCAAGGGCGATGTGCATGACATTGGGAAAAATATCGTGGGTGTGGTTTTGCAGTGTAATAACTTCAAAGTCATCGACTTAGGAGTCATGGTTTCTGCCCAGAGAATTCTCGACGCAGCCCGGGAACACAACGCCGATATCATTGGTCTGTCCGGGTTGATTACACCCTCGCTCGACGAGATGGTGAATGTGGCAGCAGAAATGAAACGGCAAGGATTTACCTGCCCACTGCTGATCGGCGGAGCCACCACATCGCCTGCGCATACATCTGTCAAAATCGCACCCGTCTACGATGGGACAGTGCTGTACGTGAAAGATGCGTCACGCGCAGTCGGTGTTGCGACCCGACTGCTCAGTCACGAGCGGGACGTATTCACCGCAGAGATCCAATCGGACCATCATCAAAAACGGGCCCAATACGCGGGGCGCGCACCCAAAAAATTACTCAGCATCGACGCCGCCAATGGACAGCGAGCGCAGCTCCATTTTGATGACAGAACGATTGCGGTGCCTCAACAACTCGGTGCACTTACTCTGCGGGACTACCCCTTAACCGCACTGCTTGACACCATCGACTGGATGCCATTCTTCAACGCATGGGAATTCAGCGGGAAGTTTCCAGATATTCTCAACGATCCTCGCAAAGGACCCGAGGCACGCCGACTGTATGAGGATGCACAAGCGATGCTGGAGCGGCTCTTGACTGACAAATGGCTCCAAGCGAATGCAGTCGTAGGTTGCTTTCCAGCGGTCTCAGAGGGTAATTCCATTGTGATCTTGGATCCCCAGGATCATTCGCGTGAGCTCGCTCGCACCCATTGGCTACGTCAGCAACGACCCATGCCTGATGGTAAGCCTCAATTGTGTCTTGCAGACTTTATTGCACCCAAAGACAGTGGATTGGTGGATTATATCGGAGCATTCGCAGTCACAGCCGGTCATGGGATTGATGCATATATTCAGGCCTTTGAGGCGGAACATGATGACTACAGCGCAATTCTGCTGAAAGCCATCGCCGATCGGTTTGCAGAAAGTTTCGCTGAACATCTTCATCAGCGTGTGCGAAAGGAGTTTTGGGGATACGCCAGCGATGAGCAGTTAAGTAATGAGGCTCTGATCCGCGAACAGTACCGAGGCATCCGGCCAGCACCTGGCTATCCGTCTTGCCCTGATCATCGGGAAAAAGCCACGCTCTGGTCTCTCTTGGACGTCGAAGCACAAACCGGCATTTCCCTCACTGAGAGCCTTGCGATGTGGCCCACAGCGTCAGTGTCTGGGTTCTACTTTGCACACCCCGACGCGCGCTACTTTACGCTTGGACAAATCGGTCAAGACCAAGTCGAACGCTACGCGGCGCTTCGCCATGAACCGGTGGAGGAAAATACCCGTTGGCTCGCGCCGGTGCTCAGCGCGCTGTAATTACTCTGACACGTCAGCGCGATGACGAGGACGTTGAAAGACCGAGCGGCACACTGGACCCAGACGATGGCCGGTCATGTGAATTTCAGCAGTCCAGCGACAAAACGTCAGGAAATCCCCGATTAACCGAAACACCGCTGTGATGGGCCGAACCCGCTTACAGCGTCCGTGATGCATCAGCGTACTCAAATCGGATCGATCCAAACCTCGAATCGTCAACGATTGTGCCTGTCCATCCTGTTGAGACCACTCGCGTAAACGCAGTCGCATGCTGTGCCCTCCATATACAACCAAAGTATAACGCACTGTGTGCTCTGCAACATTTCAGGCGATAAGCCACTGATCACGGATGCTCTCAGCGCGCAACACATAGGCTCGACGAGTTCGATCGAATGCCTCACAGCGAGAAGGGCCCGCATCGACGCGTCGCAAAGCCTCTCGAAGCCGTCGATCCTCCTGAGCCAATCCACAACAGGAGAGAATCTCATCCCAGGTCGCACGGTCCTGTGTCGACGCACCCTCAGTCGGCACCTGGGTGACAGGAAGACTCAAGTGGCGACAATGGGCATCTGCAACCAGTTGCGTTCCCCGCCACTTCCCCGCCAAAGAATGTCCTGCAATATGTGGACTAATTTGCCACACCGCAGAGAGCAGGGAATCTGAGAGATTCGGCTCCTCCGGAAAAACATCCAGCGCCCAATCTAAATCTGGTCTTTGCATGATTGTGGTCGTTGCCAGCAACCGTCCGCGGGCCGCATTCACCACCAATCCGCCCGATCGCATTGCTGCAAGACGCGCCGGCGAGAGCATCCCCAGCGTCGGCCAGTCACCTGTGGTGGTGAGTGGCACATGCACGGATAGCACATCAATCGCAGCAATCATCTGATCCCACGGCTGGTCCTCCGGACACTGTTGTCGTTCAGCAGCAGGTGGATCGGAAATCATCACCTGACACCCCAATGTCCGCGCACGTGCGGCAAGGCGTTGACCAATCTGACCGTAGCCAACGATGCCAATCCGTAAGCCCTTGAGATCACGATTGCGATCAGCCGCCCATCGGGCAATTGTTGCCAACACATAGTCGGTCACAGCCAAGGCGTTACAGCCCGGCGCGCTCGCGACCGCGATCCCGCGTGTCCGCAGTGCATCCAAGGGCAAATGCTCTGTCCCAATCGTTGCCGTCCCCACAAAGTGGAGTCCTGCTGGCAAGCTCACTGGATCCAATTGCACCGTGGATCGCACATAGAGTGCATCAGCAACCTCCAACATGCTCTCGGGAATCGTGCGCCCCCCATAACGGAGGATCTCGAAACCCGGAGGAGATAAGACCTCAAGGCCAACTAAATCTTGATCCGCGACTAAAACTGGCATTGCTCACCCCACACTTTTCGAAATTGTTCCCTATACTCTCGCCTCCATGCAAAAAGAAGTGCTCATGCAGACGCCACAGACCCCCTTTATCCGATTAGAACAGTTCACCGGAACACAGCAACAGGTGCGGCTGAGCGGTCCAGCCGCCGCACATCCAATGCTTTTGGCGGACTTGGTACGACGCTCTGAGCGCTTGGTGGTCGCAATTGTCGAGCGACCAGCAGACACCGAAGCATTGCGAGCCGCAGTGCAATTTTATTTGCATCAATCGGATTCAGAGTCATCCATCGACATCCCGATCATCCATCTGCCGGACTGGGAGACCTTACCCTACGATGCATTCTCGCCGCATGAAGACATTATTTCCGAGCGTCTGGCTGCTCTCTCGCAGTTAACGCACCAAGACCATGGCCTGCTGGTGATTCCCGCCTCGTCATTTGCGCAACGCTTTCCACCGAAAAGTCACGTCGAAGGGCAGCGATTCGCTCTGAAAGTTGGCCAACAGTTGGATTTGACCACCGAACGCCGACGACTCGAGCATGCCGGTTATCATGCCGTGGATACCGTCCGAGAACATGGTGAATTCGCGACTCGTGGCGCCATTCTGGATGTGTTCCCAATGGGTTCTGCGCATCCCATTCGGATCGATCTATTTGATGCTGAAATCGAAACACTCAGAGCTTTTGATCCGGATACGCAACGCACCCTGACGCGGATTGACGAAATCACGCTCCTGCCAGCACGAGAAATCCCGCTGACCGAAATCGGTATCAAACGCTTCCGACACCATTGGCATGAGCGATTTGAGGGGAATCCACGCGATTGCTCCGTGTATAACGACGTCTCGTCTGGCATTGCCCCGCCAGGAATTGAGTACTATGCCCCCCTATTTTTTGATGCCATGGCGACGCTCTTCGACTATCTGCCATCGAGTGCCATCTTGGTGCAAGTCGGTGCAGTCCACGACGCGTTGGAGCGGTTTTGGCATGACGTCAACACGCGCTATGAGAGCCTTCGACACGACCGTCGACGACCCATCTTAGATCCTCTCAGCCTATTTATTCCGACAGAAGTCATTTTTTCTCAAATTAAACAGCACACCCATGCGGCCATGCTTGATGGGATCGATCCACGTCTACGCACCCTACCTGATGTGGCCTTCGATGCGCGATCAGACGATCCCGCAGCCCGATTACGGGCGTTTTTAGCGCAGCAACCCTATGCTTTACTCGTGGCAGAGTCAGCCGGTCGCCGAGAGGCACTCCTCGAGTTACTCGCGAAGTACCATATTCGTCCCACCGTCATCGACCACCTCAGTGAAGCCCATAAGCACCCATTGTCGCTGACAGTTGGCTACCTCAGTGGTGGCGTGATCGTTGACGATCTTGCCTACATTCCGGAATCCGTCTTATTTGGCCGCCGGATTCCTCAACGGCGGCGACGTAAACAACATGAGATAGCCTCCGATCTCATCGTTCGGGATCTCTCTGAGTTAACGGTCGGTGATCCAATCGTCCACCTCGATCACGGGATTGGCCGCTATCAGGGTCTCGAGCTGATCGCCTTGGGTGACGACACCAATGAATTCGTGACCGTCGAGTACGCCGACGGGGCAAAACTCTATGTTCCAGTGACCAATCTGGGCGTGCTGAGTCGTTATGCGGGAGGCGATCCAGAACTCGTCACTCCCTATCGACTGGGCTCTGATCGTTGGAGTAAGGCGAAGCAGAAAGCGGCCGAAGAAATTCGGGACAAAGCTGCTGAACTGCTTGATATTTACGCCAAGCGAGCCGCGGAAACCGGCTATGCGCATCACCTCGATGAGAGTGCCTATGCCCGCTTTGCGGCTGGTTTTCCGTTCGAGCTTACACCGGACCAAGAATCTGCTATCGATGCGGTTCTCGCTGATCTGAAGGCCCCTAAGCCCATGGATCGCCTCATCTGCGGCGATGTGGGCTTTGGCAAAACCGAAGTGGCGATGCGTGCCGCGTTTGTCTCCGCCAATGCAGGCAAGCAGGTGGTTGTGCTCGTCCCCACGACCTTGCTCGCCCAACAGCACTTTGAAAGTTTCCGAGATCGCTTTGCTGAGACACCCTTGCGCGTCGAGGTCATCAGTCGATTCCGAGGCCAAAAAGAGACGCAAGCGGTGATCGAAGCCGCCAATCGTGGCCAAGTGGATATCATCGTGGGGACCCATAAGCTTCTATCCAGCCAACTCAAGCTCCCTGACTTGGGACTGTTGATCATTGATGAGGAGCATCGCTTCGGCGTCGCTCAGAAAGAAGCCTTAAAGCGTTGGCGCGCAGCCGTCGATATTCTTACGCTGACAGCCACACCCATTCCACGCACGCTCAACCTCTCAATGGCGGGAATTCGGGACCTTTCGGTGATCGCTACACCCCCCGCCCGCCGCTTATCAGTCAAAACCTTTATCAAGCGCAAAGGTGATGTCTTGGTCAAAGAGGCGATCCTGCGGGAATTATTACGCGGGGGTCAGGTGTATTACTTACACAACGAAGTCAAAAGCATTGAGCGCGCGGCTGAGCATATTCGCACTCTCTTACCGGAAGCGCGGGTGATCGTGGCCCACGGGCAAATGCGCGAACGCGAACTCGAAGATGTGATGAGCGACTTCTACCACAAACGCTATAACGTACTGGTCTGCTCTACCATTATCGAGACAGGCATCGACATTCCATCGGCAAACACGATCTTGATCGATCGCGCAGACCAGTTTGGTCTCGCACAATTGCACCAGTTACGGGGACGGGTCGGTCGATCGCATCATCAGGCCTATGCCTATTTACTCACCCCCGATCCGCGAGGCATTACCCCGGATGCGATGAAACGCTTAGATGCGATTGAGGCCGCCAGTGACTTGGGCGCAGGATTTCAGTTGGCAACCCATGATCTTGAGATTCGGGGCGCAGGCGAACTGCTCGGCGAAGAACAATCTGGAAATATGCAGACCATCGGCTTCTCGCTCTATATGGAGATGCTCGACGAGGCAGTAAACGCCATCCGCAGTGGACGCACGCCTGATTTTGATGCGCACGCCACCGGCGGCATCGATGTGGAATTAAAAATCCCTGCATTAATCCCAAATGCATATCTCAATGATGTGCCATTACGCCTGAATTTTTATAAGCGCATCGCCAGTGCCCCAGATACAGACAGTCTCGAGGATATTGAGGTCGAAATGATTGACCGCTTTGGTCTTCTCCCACCCCAAGCGAAGAATCTATTCAAACAAGCGATCGTGCGACTGCATGCACAGGCTCTCGGGCTCACGGTGTTCAGCCTCGGCCCGAATTCGGGACGACTGGTCTTCTCCGAGCGCACCTCAGTGGATCCCATGCGACTGATTACGCTGGTGCAGAGCCAGCCAAATCGTTATCGTTTGGAAAGTGCCATGTCGCTGAAAGTCTATGCAGAGACAGTCGGTGCAGAAGCGCGCCTAACGCTCGCACATGAGATTTTAGATGCGTTGGCTGGAAAGGAGGTGGCATGAAGCGTTGGCGTTGGCTAGTCATCGGGGTACTTGGCCTGTCAATGCACAGTCAGGCGCAAACACCTCGGTACTATGCTCTCGAGGTGTTGATTTTCTCGCGACCCAACCTTGTCTCGCTACAGGATGAAGCCTGGCCATCCGAAGCCCCTGCAGCCCCCATGAGCCTGAATTTAGTCAGTGCCGCTCGGTCCGGATATGACAATTTGGTCTTGCTGCCAGCGAGACGCAGAACCCTGTCCGATGCGGCCTATCAAATCCGAATGCGGATGAATGGATCTGTTCTTTTTCACGAGCGCTGGATCCACCCACTGACGCCAAACCAAGCCACAAACCCCTGGTTGCGAGTCGAAGGCGAAGGTCGTGATGGTGGTCGACTCTCGGGCTTTCTGCGTTGGTCGATCGACCGATTTATTGAAGTCGATGCCGACTTACGATTGGCCTTCACGGATCCCTTGACCCAGGAACAGCGGGTGTTTCAGATCACGGAGTTCCGAAAGCTCAGCTCCAAAGACATTCATTATCTGGATCACCCCGCATTTGGGATGATCATTCAGGCTGATCCAATCGAGGGTCCAGATGGCTGATCTGCATCCACTTGGAGATGCACAGTTTGCGTTGGAAACGCGATTTCTGCGCCGTGACCGGTAATGATTGCATTGATTTCAAATAACACATCCTCTTTGACCCGATGAAACTCGGTCCAGACAGTTGTGTTGGTAAAGCAATACACAAAGAAGTCCAACGAACTTGGACCGAATGTATTGAAGTGCACCATCAGCGTTTGGTTGGCATCGATCTCGGGATGCGCCTTTAGCATCTCACGGACGTCAGCCACAATGCCTGGCAGCTGACTCGCGTCGTCATAACGCACCCCAATGGTTTCTGATATTCGACGATGCGACATCCGGGATGGATTCTCGACCGATATCGACAAAAAAGCGGCATTGGGAACATACAAAGGCCGCTTGTCGAAGGTCCGAATGGTGGTCAGGCGCCAACCCAAACTTTCCACGGTTCCCTCAATATTCCGATCTGGTGAACGAATCCAATCGCCAACGCCAAATGGACGATCCAAAAAAATCATCAAGCCGCCAAAAAAATTCGACAACAGATCTTTCGCGGCAAAGCCCACTGCGATCCCGCCCAATCCTCCAAAGGCAAGCACCCCTGACACTGAAAACCCCAAGGTTTGTAAGATAATCAGTCCAGCCGTGATCAGTACCGAGATGCGCAGGAGTCGTCCGAGTGCCTCGACTGTGGTCACATCGAGCTTATCCGTCGCATCTTCAAGGATATGCGTCTGAATGCGATTCATGAATCGGATCACGGCCCAAGTCAGGATCCCAACCACGAGGGCAGATCGCAATGGCGGGAATAATGCGGCTAAATCCAATCCAACGGCCGCACGCTCGGCAGCGAAAGTGAGCCCAACAGCCCACACAATCATGCGCGCCGGACCTTGGAATGCCAGAAGGATGGCGTCATCCCAACGATGTCGAGTGCGACTTGCACGTTCGACCAAGACCAAAATCACCCGTCGCATGAAGAATGCCCCAAAGACGGTCAGTGCCACGATGATGAAGAGCTCAGCTCCACGCAGCACGGCGACTGGTGACAAGCCCATTTGGGTCAAGGGTGCCTCGAGAAAGGAGAGTAATTGTTGAATAAACAGCTCTAGCATCGGTTAGCGAATCCAGACAGGGCAGCCAATTGGCGTGCGATCAAAGACAGTCATCATGATATCGGGGTACAAGCGAATGCAGCCATGGGAAGCCGCAATTCCGATCGGCTCAGTGGGTGGGGTGCCATGGATGTAAATAAATCGTCGTTGGCTATCCCGATCCCCGCCACGGTTAAGACCGGGTTCCTCGCCGCAGAGCCACAAGATACGACCGAGAATCCAGTCACGATCCGGCCACTGTTCGGCGAGCGCGGGAGACCAATATTCACCCGTTGGCCGTCGGCCCACCAGCACCGCATGGGTCTCTAACCCGGCTCCGATTCGGGCTCTGACACGATGCACGCCCCGGGGCGTTTGCTGACTCCCCTCTCGCTCACCAGCACCGCGTGCCGCCGTCGAACACGGAAAAGCGGTGCACCCGTTCGCCTCGAATGCGAGCAGTTGCTGGGTGTTGAGATCTATTTCAAGTCGCGTCCACGTCATCCGCCAAGCATACCGGTCCCTCGGCTGATGACAATGCGTATCCCATCCACAAACTCCTGACATCAAGACAGATGACCCACGGGCTGGCACACTACTCGAAAATAGTCACAACAGGACATCACATCATGCAAGCCATTGCGATTTCTGGATTCGGTGGACCCGAGGTATTTCACGCGATCGAGGTACCAGACCCGATTGTTGGAGATGGTCAAGTCATCATTGATGTCCGCGCAACGAGCGTCAATCCGATCGACCAAAAGATTCGGTCAGGGTTTGTCCCGGCCATCACCCCCGCGTTTCCAGCAGTATTGCATGCCGATGTCGCAGGCATTGTCTCCGCAGTCGGACCTGGCGTGACCCATCTCAAAGAGGGGGATGCTGTGTGGGGATGTGCAGGAGGCTTCAAGGGTCTCCCGTCTGGCGCACTTGCCGACCGCATGCTGACAGACGCACGGTTGGTCGGGTTAAAGCCAGCTTCTCTGAATTTTCAGGAGGCCGCTGCGTTACCACTCGTCGGCCTGACAAGCTGGCTTAGCTTAGTGGATCGTGCCCAAGTCCAGCGTGGGCAACGCGTCTTAATCCATGCCGGAACCGGCGGCGTCGGCCATGTGGGCGTGCAACTGGCAAAGGCACTCGGCGCTGAGGTACACACCACCGTGAGCTCCGACCACAAGGCGAGTATTTGTCGGCAATTGGGTGCCGACCACACCATTTTTTACACCAGAGAGAACCCTGAGGAATATGTCCATAGCGCCACCCAAGGCCAAGGCTATGACGTGGTGTTTGATACCGTCGGTGGGGATAATCTCGATGCCAGTTTTGCTGCGGCACGCGTTGGCGGCACAGTCGTCAATATCGCAGCCAGATCAACCCATGATTTGTCGCCGATGCACGCCAAAAGCCTCACCCTACATGTGGTCTTTTTAGTGAGCCTCATTGGTAATCCAGACCGTCGGGGACTGATTTTGGAACGACTCAATGGTCTCGCCGAAATGGTTGAATCTGGACAACTCAAGCCCTTGATCGATCCCGCGGTCTTTGAAATCCAAGACGTCGCCGACGCCCATGCTTACCGAGATGGTGGCGAGACTATCGGCAAGGTTGTCCTGATTCGCTAATCCGTTGGTCAATCAGCTCTATCCAGTGCACGACCGGAGTCGTTGCACCGGTTGAGAGATGTAACTGGCAACCGACATTCGCCGTGGCAATCACGGCTGGCGCACCATGCTCAAGGCACGCGAGCTTATTCGACAGCAGTTGTTGACTCAAGGCAGGCTGTAAAATCGAGTAGGTTCCCGCGGATCCACAACATAGGTGTGAGTCCGCGACAGGGGTCAACTCAATCCCCAGTCGCTGCAACAACCGCTCCGTGACCCCCGGTAACCGTTGACCATGTTGTAATGTACAGGGCGCATGGAAAGCCACCGGGGGGCCGTCTTGCAGGCGCAACGTCTCTAACGGCTCACCCTCTAGGATTTCCACAGGATCCTTGGCCAGCGCTGCGATCGTCTGGGCCTTTGCTGCATACGCCGCATCATGGGCTAAGAGATGTCCATAGTCCTTTACCATCACCCCGCAACCAGACGCCGTGACCACAATCGCCTCGATACCTGCATCAATCTCTGGCCACCATGCGTCAATGTTTCGCTTCATGGCATCAATTGTCCGTGCGGAATCACTGAGATGATGTGCGACTGCACCACAGCATCCCGCCGCAGGAATGCGCACAAGTGTGATGCCAAGTCGATCGAGCACACGCGCAGCAGCCGCATTGACATTGGGCGTTGCAGACGGCTGCGCACAAGCCTCCAGGACAAGCATCCGTCGACCATGCTGGGCCTCTGGCCATCTGGGCGCTGCCGTCTTCGTCGGGATTTTCTTTTGTAACGCACTGGGAACAGCCCACCGAAATGTCTGACCCATCCGCATCAGCGCGCTAAACAGGGGACGATTCGGGATGACCCGAAGTAACAGCGCTCGCATGACTCTTTCATGGAGCGGACGATGACTCCGCGATTCCACCAGATGTCGCCCAATGTCCACCAAACGGCCATAATCCACCCCAGAAGGACAGGTGGTTTCGCAGGCACGACAGGTCAAACAGCGATCAAGATGCGTTTGCACTTCGCGTGTCACAGGCTGACCCTCGAGGACCTCTTTTATTTGGTAGATACGACCCCGCGGACCGTCCAGCTCATCGCCCAAAATTTGATAGGTCGGGCAAGTCGCCGTGCAAAAGCCGCAATGCACGCACTTTCGGAGGATCGCTTCCGCCTCATTACCCAATGCTGTGTTGGCAAATTCCGGCGCTAGATCAGTTTGCATGGTGCAATCCCTCGTCCTCTGGATTGATCAGACCATTGGGGTCCATCGCGAATCGAATTCGACGATTCAAGCGAGCAACACCCTCCGGCAGGGTCTGCTGCCAGTTCGACACCGGCCGCTCTGGTGCTTCACACCGCGCATGTCCACCCACGTTCTGAGCCCACTCAAATGGTGATCGATCGCCCTGCGGGGCCACTGTCCAGCGCTGGCCACCATGCCAATCCATCGCGATCAATGGGCATGTCGTTGCCGGAGTCGTCGGGGGAACCGCCAACCTCCACAAAGGCAGATCTGTGCGAAAGACCGGATCTGATAGATCGCGAACCCCTCGCCAAAACTGCACAGCATCAAGCATTGGGTCACCGCCCAAGATCTGCATTGCTGCTGACACGCCACGAGCAGTTCCAGAGAGCCGTACCATGAGCATTCCGTCACGCCAATGGGATGCAGAAATGGGAAGCGGCTTCTGCCCCCACTGATGCAGACGAGCCAATGCATCCTCGGCCATCAGCTGGAAACAACGGGTCTCTTCGACCTCAGGCGCAGGTAGCACTTTCATACTGATCTCGGTCAAAACACCCAACTGACCAAACGCGCCCACTTGCAAGCGTGACACGTCAAAGCCGGCCACATTTTTCATCACCTCACCACCGAAGCGCAGATGCTCGCCCAGCCCGTTGATCAATCGAACACCCAAAATGTGATCACGCACACCGCCCATCGCCACGCGTCTTGGACCCGCCAATCCGGATGCGACAACACCACCGAAGGTCGACTCATCCGCAAACCGTGGCGGTTCAAAGGCGAGCATTTGACCCTCAGCAGCCAACATCGACTCAATCTCTGTCAGCGACGTGCCTGCTTTTGCGGTAATGACCAGTTCGGTCGGCTCATAGTGCACCACACCCTGATGGGATCGACTGGATAACGCATTGGCAGGTCGCGCGGGTCCAACTCGGGTTCGGGAGCCAGCGCCAATCACACTCACGGAAGTCCCTGCCAAGAGGCGTTCGGAAACTTCCGCAACAAAATCTGCCATTAAAAACGCTCCAGCTCAGGATGCGGCAATTCCCCATGATGGACATGCAAGTGACCAAACTCGGCGCACCGATTCAGGGTGGGCACCGCCTTGCCAGGATTCAGTATCCCGGTCTCATCAAAGGCTGCCTTCAGCGCATGGAACTGGGCAAGCTCCGCTCTCGAAAACTGCGCACACATCTGATCAATCTTCTCCAATCCGACGCCATGCTCCCCGGTAATCGTGCCGCCCACCTCAACACTCAACTCTAAGATTGCCGCGCCAAAGGCCTCCGCCCGCTCGAGCTCTCCAGGTACATTCGCATCAAACAGAATCAATGGATGCAAGTTACCATCGCCTGCATGAAATACATTGGCACAGCGGAGTCCATATTCAGTGGACATCTCGGCCATTCTCTTTAGTACCTTCGCTAAATGTTTGCGAGGAATGGTGCCATCCATGCAGTAGTAATCGGGAGAAATACGGCCGACCGCTGGAAATGCACTTTTCCGGCCTTTCCAAAACAACAATCGTTCCGCATCGTCACGCGCAATGCGAAGCTCAGTGGCTCCACCGTCTCGAAGCACCTGCTCAACTTTGGCCAGCTCATCGGCCACTTCATCCACGCTCCCATCCACTTCACAAAGCAGCAACGCCTCTGCATCTAACGGATAACCCGCCTTCACAAAATCCTCAACCGCAGCCAACGCTGGCTTGTCCATCATCTCGAGCCCTGCAGGAATAATTCCACGCGCAATAATTGCACTGACCGCAGCCCCTGCCTTCTCAATATCGTCAAAGGATGCCATCACGACTTTCGTCTCCTCAGGCTTCGGTAGCAGACGGACAGTGACCTCGAGGACGATCGCAAGCAAGCCCTCACTGCCAATGATTAGGGCCAATAAGTCCAACCCTGGACTGTCTGGCGCATCACTCCCAAAGGTAACGATTTCACCGTCATCCAAGGCGACCGTCACCGCCAAAACGTTGTGGACCGTGAGGCCATATTTCAGGCAATGCACCCCACCCGAGTTCTCAGCAATATTGCCGCCGATCGAACACGCGATCTGCGATGAAGGATCGGGCGCGTAATACAATCCCAGGGGGGCTACAGCTTCAGAAATCGCGAGATTACGCACTCCAGGCTCGACCCTTGCGGTACGCGCCAATGGATCGACAGCAACAATCCGATTAAATTTCGCCATCACCAACAAGACTCCGTCGGCATGCGGTGTTGCACCGCCAGATAATCCGGTTCCAGCACCCCGAGCGACCACAGGCACCCCGGCCGCCTTACAGGTTTTCAACACATGACTGACTTCTTTGGTGGTTTCAGGTAGGACCACGAGCTTGGGACGCACGCGAAACATCGTTAGGCCATCACATTCATAGGGTGCTCGCGCCGCATCACTGGACAAAATACGCTCCCGCGCTACCCCCAGGGCTAATGTCTCAATGAATGAATCTATGTTCATGCGCGCTACCTCATTGTTTTATCATGGTGTCATCCTAAATGCCGGCGACAGTCATCCAAATACATTGGTCAGACCAATATAGATCAGCCGACCACTGATCACGAGCAGAAACAGGTAACAAAATCGATAAAACCAGGATTCGGAAATCATTGAATTTATGGATATTCCGAGCCGGACAGCGAGGATTCCAAGCGGAGCAAGTACTGCTGCCGTAACGAGCACATTGAACGAAAACTGGTCTAGCCAGTAATACGGAATGACCTTCGCTAAATTGACCCAAGTAAAAAACACCACGGTCGTCGCCGCATACCGATCAGGCGGTAATCGTTGCGGCAAAAGAGCGACCGCAAGTGGGGGACCACCTGCATGCACACCAAAGCTCGTAAACCCAGAAACACACGCCCAACAACGCGTATGCCAGGGCCCCGGCAGGTTACTGGCAACTCCAGAGGACAGGCCCAGTTGGCGAATCCACCAAGACAGGCCAAATCCTATCCCGATGATGCCAATCAAAATCCGAATGCCGTCGTCAGAGAATAGGTGAAAGCTCAATGCGCCGATCACGATCCCGATAAGCGCCGCTGGAATCAAGCGGCCCAACTGCTCCCGGTCCCATCGCCCGCGCCACCCATGTAGTCCAGTGAAATCCATGACAATCAGTATGGGCAGCAATATTGCGGCGGCGGTCGCAGGTGAGGTAGTCATCGCCAACAGAGGCACACCCACCACCCCAAGGCCGCCACCAAATCCACCCTTCGAAATCCCCACCAGAGTCACAGCAATGACGGCATAGACCCAGAAAATCGGATCCGACGACACTTAACATGTGCCTACTAGGCGCATTACTCCGTGGGCGCCTCATCCGCCACAGGGTCTTTGGCTGTGATCACTGGCGAGGCCATCAGACGCGTCCGGAGTGTCGTCTCAATTTCAGTCGCCATCTCAGGATGCTCATCGAGGAAAATGCCAGCGTTCGCCTTTCCTTGGCCAATCCGTTGACCTTGATAGGAGTACCAGGCTCCGGACTTATCAATCAGTCCTTCCTGAACACCCAAATCAATCACTTCACCCGTCCGATAGATCCCATGTCCGTACATCACTTGGAATTCCGCTTGTCTAAACGGGGGCGAAACCTTGTTTTTGACAACCTTGACACGGGTTTCATTCCCCACCACCTCATCGCCATTCTTTACCGCACCAATCCGACGAATATCGAGTCGTACCGAGGCATAGAATTTCAAGGCATTTCCGCCAGTGGTCGTTTCTGGATTACCGAACATGACCCCAATCTTCATGCGGATTTGGTTGATGAAAATGACGAGGCAATTCGACCGTTTAATATTGCCGGTGATTTTTCTCAGTGCCTGACTCATCAATCGCGCTTGAAGGCCCACATGGCTATCTCCCATATCCCCTTCGATTTCAGCACGCGGTGTCAAGGCTGCCACCGAGTCAATGACCAGAATATCCACACTTCCAGAACGGACCAGCATATCGGCGATTTCGAGCGCTTGTTCACCTGTGTCTGGCTGAGAGACCAATAAGTCATCCACATTGACACCAAGCTTCCCAGCATAAATCGGATCGAGCGCATGCTCAGCATCGATAAAGGCTGCCGTACCACCCAACTTCTGGCACTCCGCAATGGTCTGCAACGTCAATGTTGTTTTACCGGATGACTCTGGGCCATAAATTTCAACGACGCGCCCTTTCGGTAACCCGCCAATGCCGAGCGCGATATCCAGCCCCAAAGATCCCGTCGAGATACTTGGAATCGCTTCACGGGGGGTGTCCCCCATTCGCATCACAGCTCCTTTCCCAAACTGACGCTCGATTTGGCTAAGGGCGGCATCTAAGGCTTTACGGCGGTTGTCGTCCATGGTGGTTCCTTGTAAGTTCATCGTGACCCTAAGGGTAATGGCTATTGCATCAGTTGTCAGTACAAAACACTGACAATTTATTCAGTGTTTTGACGATCTCATAACTCCGGTAACACACTCCGAATCCATGGAATGGTGAGTCGACGCTGGGCCTCCAGACTGCGCTGATCAAGCGCATCGATCCACCGAATCAAGGTCGCCGGATGTCTCGGCATCCGATGTGCCAAAAACGCCATGACATCATCACTGACGACCAACCCTCGTGCATCGCACTGACGCGACAATAACGCCACCAATCCCGCATCATCCAAGCGTGTTAGCGGCAAGACCAGCGCGGATCGCGCCCGACTCTGTAGATCGGGAAGCAGCCAATCAATGTGATGAGGTGGCATTCGCGCAGTGAATAACAGAACACCCGGGTACCGCTTCCAAAGAGAAAAAATCGCCTCCTCTCGGCCCCGATCACCAAGCCAGGACTCAACCCCATCAATCACAACCCACTGCCGCACCGAGGCAGTGTCTACGATCGGCTCAAACTCGCTCGGATGGATGGTACTGGCGTGTAAATAGACCCCCGCATTGTCCTCGACCAAACGGACCACACAATGTGTTTTTCCGACCCCACTGGCTCCGTGCAACCATAATCGCTCAGGCTGCCCTGCGGCACGCGCCGTATTCAGGGACTCGCGAATCAACTGGGTCTGTACAGTGTCAACCCAGGCATGAGCAGAGAATCCTGGCGGCACAGTCAGGGGTAGGAGCCCCTGTGCCATCGGCGCTATTGCCATCGATAACGCCCTGGTTCAACTTCAATCAACCCATCCATGGACTGCAATAATCCTGATAGCGCACTCGCATCCAGCGCGCCTTCGACATGCAAGCTCGCCTCTGTTCCTGTCAAGACAATCGGCGCAACCCGAATCACGCGAGGGTCACGCTCCAGCCGCCCGAGCAAGTCCAACAGTCCGACGGTTTCCGCTTCAAGCAAGCGCACCACTAAGGGAGACGGAGACTCTCCCTCGATTGGCGCCGATGCCTCGATCACCACTGACTTGGATCGCGAACGCAACCGGGCTAACAAATCTTGGGTAATTTGTAGCGCCCGCGCGTCGATCTCACCGCTCACCACCGTGTCCATCACTTTCTGGCCATCGCGGTATAACCAATAGCGGGTTTCATTGGCGTCAGGACGATCGCCCAAGACCATCACCCAATCCATCCCGTAGCGTGCTGACGCGCCGGTGACGGCAGTATCAAATCCTCCCCAAATCTCAGCAGGAGAAAGGGCTAACTGATCCTCGAGATCCATTAAGACAAAGCGAAGAGGCACATCGAAGCGCGCAAACTGGGACGCAAAGGCGGAGGCCAAAGCAGACTCGTCGGCCCACAACATTCGTCGCTCCAAGCCAACCTCCTCGGTTAACCAGACCAACGTCGCCGGTCTCGGTGGCTCCCACAGAGGAATGGACGCTTGCGCAAGCCGTGTTATCAGCGCCGCATCATCCACATCCACCAAAAACCCGTTTTCCGTGAATCCATAGGAAAAGACGAGCGCCTCCGGCAGCGTGAAGAGACCAGGATCTTCAGTCATCAGTTGCGTCTCAGGCATCCCCGTCATCTGCTCAGCGACGCGTACCACGGCGTCACGTAAGCCACGATCCAAGTCAAATTGCACCCGATCGGTGATAGGTAGTTCCACACTGAGTGCCATGACTGGCGCCGCAAAAAGGCCAACCAATCCTGTCCAAAAACGCACTCTCCGCATCATGCATTACTCCAAACCGCAGACGCGGATGATACACTGACAGCCTCATTTACGCAGGAAGCTTCACCCCCATGACTGAATCCGCTCAGAGCCGTCTCACCTATCGGGATGCCGGCGTGGATATTGATGCCGGTAATCTGCTGGTTGATCGGATCAAACCCTTTGCCAAACGTACCCAGCGACCTGAGTCGCTGGGAAATTTAGGTGGCTTCGGTGCGCTCTTTCGGATTCCCCAAGGCTATCAAAAGCCGGTCTTGGTCTCTGGAACAGATGGCGTCGGTACGAAGCTGAAGCTCGCCATTGAGTACGATCGACATACAGGTATTGGCCAGGATTTGGTTGCCATGTGCGTCAATGACTTGATCGTTCAAGGCGCTGAGCCATTATTTTTCCTCGACTACTATGCCACTAGCAAACTCGACGTTGATGTCGCAGCCACCGTGATTGAGTCTATTGCGGCTGGATGTGAATTAGCCGGATGCACGCTCTCTGGCGGCGAGACAGCAGAAATGCCTGGGCTCTATCACCCCGGTGACTACGATCTTGCTGGCTTTGCAGTCGGCGTGGTCGAAGAAGATGCCATCTTAGATGGGAGCAAAGTTCAGGCTGATGATGTCATCATCGGACTTCCCTCATCGGGCCCACACAGTAACGGCTATTCGTTGATTCGAGCAATCATTGACCAGGCCGACGTGGACCCAAATCAGGTCATGCTTGACGACGGACAGACGATCCTTGACGCCTGCATGGTCCCCACACGGATCTATGTCAAATCGGTGTTGCAAGCGATGGCGACGGTGCCGGTTCATGGCGCTGTTCACTTGACCGGCGGTGGATTCCAAGAAAATTTACCGCGTTCATTTGGTGCACAGCTGGCGGCCCACATTGACTTAGATCGTTGGCATCGTGCAGCGATTTTCCGCTGGCTCGAACACACCGGCGACGTTGGTGCCCTTGAAATGCTGCGTACCTTTAATTGTGGCATTGGGTTTGTGTTGATGGTCGCACCCAGCGATGTGGAAGAGACCCTTCGCGTCCTGCAGGATGCGGGTGAATCTCCAGTCGTGATCGGTCAAATCCAACCACGCACGGAACAAGCAGTCGTCTTCCACGGCGCCTTTGCCTAATGCGGATTGTCTGTCTTC
>ERZ887849.1574-NODE-1574-length-20957-cov-9.601952_pt1 | contig 20957 bp, 19 predicted proteins | sample MGYA00521267_ERZ887849 | MGnify/ENA primary metagenome ERZ887849 (study PRJEB32303, sample SAMEA104408601) | aquatic metagenome | biome: Brackish water; feature: Pelagic; material: water | place: Baltic Sea | collected 2014-06-06T16:11:00 | depth 2,863 m ... | reverse complement strand
CCTTGTCGCGCTTTGATTCAGAATGAACAAATGTTTGATTTGTCGCGTTATAAATCCACCCCTCACGGAATAACTGTTATTCTGCTGGACACGCTTATTTTACCTTATTCATATGACTGATCACCAGCGCTCTCTTCGAACTGGCATCGTTTGCCTGATTGCCCTTTCTCTTACCCAGCTCTCCCTTGCCCAAATTAGCAGAGGGGGCTCTCCTGATTGGAATGTGGTTGTGGAAGAGATTCCAACCTTCAGATTGCCTGCCATCGATCGGACCGCATTGGCCGCAGAGGATGCTGTTACGGATACCTACAAGGAAGTGCCATGGCGTTTTGGGGTCGAGTTTGAAGTAGACATTTCACCCGCGCAACAGGGTCAATGGACAATGGGGGCGAATGAGCGGATCTGGCGCATGCAATTTGACTCACCTGAAGCGTTGGCTTTGAGTTTTTATTTCGATGAATTTGAGTTGCCAAAAGGAGCGCAGTTGTTCGTTTGGAATGCTGCTCGAACGGACTTCATTGGAGCATTTGATCATCGAAATAACAAAAAATGGGGAAGTCTAGCCATGGGTCAAACGGCTGGTTCGTCTGTTGTTATAGAATACCATGAACCTTTGAACGCCGCATTTGAAGCGGAACTTCACATTGCCCAAGTCGTGCACGCGTACCGCAGTGTATTTCGCCCAGAGGCTGTTTTGGAGAATCGAGGCCCCTACGGCAACTCAGGTGCGTGCAACATCAACGTGAATTGTCCAGAAGGCATTCCATGGGCCACGGAAAGTAAAAGTGTGGCACTCATTCTACAGGGTGGATTTGCCGCTTGTACCGGCGCATTGGTCAACAACACGGCGCAAGACGGAACGCCTTATTTCCTAACAGCCAACCATTGCTTGGGGAATCCCAACAACTGGATTTATTTGTTCAATCATGAAATCGCTGATTGCACAGGGAATACCAACAATGCCCCGACGTCTGATGTCATCAGCGGAGGCACATTGAAGGCGAGCAACGCGGGAAGTGATTTTGCCTTGGTGGAATTGAGTGAGGCGCCACCTGTATCGTATGATGTGCAGTATGCCGGCTGGGACGCCACCGGGGACAATCCAGAAACGGTGACGGGCATTCACCATCCCAGTGGAGATGTCAAAAAAATCTGTTTTGATGAAGACGGGCCGAATGCTCAAAACGCAGCCGGTGCCGCGGTTTGGTACATCAACCAATGGGAAGATGGAGTCACGGAGCCCGGTTCATCAGGATCCCCGCTATTTGATCAAAATCACCGCGTCGTTGGTCAGTTGTATGGTGGCGCTGCCGCGTGCAACGGTTCAGTGAACAATGGTCAGGTCGATTACTATGGCCGGTTTGATGTCAGTTGGGATGGAACAGCGTCATCGACTCGACTCTGGGACTGGTTGGACCCTGCCAATTCGGGTGTGTTGATTTTGGATGGCTGGCCTGAAGGCGCTGTGTCATACGAGGTGGATGCGGGGGTTCAGGTGACGGGCCTGCCAGAAACGATTTTGTGCGGTGTTGAGACGGTGGCGCCAAGTGTTCTCTTGACCAATATGGGGCTGAACGATTTGGTTTCTGCAACTGTGATTTACAGCTTCAATGGTGCTGCAGCCCAGAGCATTGAATGGACGGGATCGCTTGCACAGTATGAATCGGAGGTGATTGACTTGCCCGCGTTGACCGTGGCGTCAGGAACCAATGAATTGGAAGTTTCGGTGGAAAATCCGAATGGTGCATTGGATGAAAACGCCTACAACAATGCCTCCGCCGGGTCGTTCTCTTCGTTCTCGGGGCCTACGGTGAATTATGAAATGATTTTGACCTTGGATGATTACGGTAGTGAAGTGACTTGGGAGCTGCGTCAGCTGGGCCAAGTCTTTTATACCGGCGGACCATACGAAGATGATGTGGATGGGACCGAAATTGCGTTGGAGTGGTGTCTTCAGCCCGGTTGCTACACGTTTGAGATTTCGGATAGCTACGGCGATGGATTGTGTTGTGAGTATGGTGAAGGCGGTTGGGAAATTATAGGTGCCGATGGCACTACAGTGGCAACCGGTGGAGTCTATGAGGATCAGGATCAAGAGACATTTTGTGTAGAAGAGGCCAGTGATATCGAAGGGGTGGAGGCAGCGGCGCGACCGATGTTGTTTCCGAATCCAACGAATGGGCAGTGTGCCATTCAAGCCAATGCATGGGCGGGAGGTCAGTGGTCCGCCATAGATACAAGAGGTCGTAAGGTTGCTCAGGGCCATCTGAGCCAAGGGGTGACGGACATTCAAGTCAACGGATGGTCGCCTGGCGTTTACTTCATTCAATTGCATCAAGCGGATTACGGAGCCATTTCCTTGCCCTTGTATGTCCGTGAATGATTCTTTCCGACTCGTTTTTGCTTGGGCTTGAGGAGGTCAGCCTTCGTGGAGTTTTCGAGGCTGCACTTGTGGCTCCGGTTGCCGCGTCCTTGACCTTTGTGGGCATTGCAATCGCTTGGTCGCACGAGCACTGGTTGCACCGCGCAGCGATGAAGTCCAATCGTAAGGCAGAGCCAACAAACCATCAAACGCTGGCCGCAAAATCGCGGAGAGGGACAGGCGCACCGCCCGAATTGAGTTTGGTGGTGTGCATTCGGAATGGATGCATCCATTGGCAGAGCTTGTGGGACGCTCTAAAAAAACAGCGGGGCGTATGCTGGGAATTGGTCATAGTGGATGATGGTTCTTCCGATGGTCTGCACACTGTATTGAAAAGTGCCAAAAAAGAAACGGTTGAATTTTCCGTTCAGTGGCTGGAAATAAGCGATTCCCGCCCTGGGAAGAAAGATGCCTTGAAATGGGGGATTCACCATGCCCAGGCTGAGAACATTGTTGTAACGGATGTAGACTGCCATCCAAGCAGTGAGACATGGCTGGCAACACTCAATGAGGAATTCCGCAAGGGAGCGGATGTCATCTTGGGCGTAAGCCTCCCCCTGTTGTCGTCAGGACATGGATTGCTGGGATGGTGTGAAAAAGCGGATGCGCTGCGCATCGCACGTTCATACGCGGGGTGGGCGAGTTCCGGTCGCCCGTATATGGGAGTAGGCCGAAATATGGCCTACAGGAAGGAGTTGTTTCAAGGGTTTTCGAGCCATGACGATTTGCCTTCTGGAGACGATGATCTGTTGATTCAATCGTGGTTGGGTCTGCCTGACTTGCAGGTGGTCCCCATGATTCACCGCTCGTCGCAAACGGACACCCATGCTCCTGCTACTTGGGCTGCCTGGTCCCGTCAAAAACAACGTCACTTGACGACTGCATGGCGTTACAGTGTTTTGCATCAATGGGGATTGACGCTCCCACGGGTCGCGTCAGTGTTGATTTGGGTGGCAGCAGGCGTTTGGATTTGCCTCGCGCTGAAAGAAGGGGTTTTGCACAATGTTTTATGGATACTCAGTGTGGTTCTCACTGGAGGATGGGCGTGGAGGATGCTTAACTTTCGGTCATTCGCTCAAGCGTGTGGAGCACCTTCTTCATGGTATTGGCTGGGATGGGTTCAACCTGTCGTCGATGCTTGGTTGGGGTGGCAGATTCAAAAGTCCAGAGGGGTTCGAAAATCGAACACTTGGGATTGAGAAAGACTCCAAACGCAGCGGCACCACCCAATCTCCTCTCACCCTCATCGGTGAGTGTCATCGATCGCATCAATGCCAAACATGGACGTGAATCCTAACCTATCAGACAAAGCGCGCTATGATTATGCGCTGGTCCTACGTGCAACCAAGGAAAAGGATCAAAAAGCATATGCCGAGTTGATGGAACGTTACCGCGATTCCATTTTTCACTTGGTGAACAAGATGGTTTTTAGTTCAGATGACGCGGAGGATTTGACGATGGAAACGTTTAGCAAGGCCTTTCAGCGACTCGAGCAGTACACACCGGCATTTGCTTTCTCCACGTGGTTATTCAAAATCGCATCGAACCATACCATTGACTTCATTCGAAAGAAGCGCATCAAGGCATTGTCTTTGGATCAAGGATTTCAAAATGACGATGGAGATTCCATGGAAATCCATGTGGCCGATGATGGACTGGATCCATTCCAATCCCTGGAAAAAAAGGAACGCATTGAACGCATGCGGGATGTTGTTGGACAATTGAAGCCTCGCTACCGACGCTTGGTTGAATTGCGCTATTTCGAAGAACGCAGTTATGAGGAAATTTCTGCTGAGTTGGATCTTCCGTTAGGAACGGTCAAAGCACAACTTTTTCGCGCTCGGGACATTTTATTCCAAGTGATGAAAGAGGTCCGCGAGACCATTTGACCCCCCACTGAACATGATGGATTACGACGCTTTACTGCCTGGATTGCCTTCAGGGGCTGCTGATCGACTGCGCGCATTGAAACCTTTGTACGAAGAATGGAATGCTGCAATCAATGTGGTTTCTCGAAAGGACATGGAAGCTTTCGATGAACGACATGTGCTGCATAGCCTGGCCATATACAGGGCCATGCGATTTGTCAAAGGAAGCCGCGTGTTGGATGTGGGAACAGGAGGGGGATTCCCTGGTATTCCCTTGGCCATCGCCTGTCCTGATGTTGAGTTTGTCCTGTGCGATGGCATCGGAAAGAAGATCAAAGTCGTACAAGCCATTGTTGATGCGTTGAAACTTCAAAATGTCACGGCTGTGCATGGAAGAGCGGAAGAGCTGAAAAACCAGCGATTTGACTTTGTCGTGAGTCGCGCTGTGACGCGATTGAATGGATTTGTGCCTTGGGTTCAGAATCGATTTGACCGAAGAACCATCAATCCATGGCCCAATGGAATATTGTATTTGAAAGGCGGAGACTTGAAGGAGGAGCTGGCCGAGGTGTCCCAAGCGACTGAAGTGTTGCCCGTCTCTCAATGGTTTCCTCAGCCTTTTTTCGATACCAAAGCGGTGGTCTATGTTCGGATGCAATGACGGCTTGTGCCTGTCAATCTTGCAAAAAAAAAGGGCTTAAAATAAGAAGAGGAACCCCTTTGGGTCCCTCTTCAAAAACCTGCAAGAAATTGAAACCAACACAGTATTCTCAGACCGTGTTTGACTCATAGACGAACGAAAAAAGGAGGGGTTGCCTTGCGACGGAAATTATTTTTCCGTTTGGAATCGGTAGCCGATTCCGCGAGTGGACAAGAAATGCTGAGGAACCTTGGGGTCGGGCTCGAAATACTTTCGGAAAGCCAAGATGTAATTGTCAATCGTGCGCGTGCTTGGAAATGCACTGTAACCCCAGACCACTTCCAAAATTTCCTCTCGACTTACCACCTCTCCAGCTTTTGAAGTCAATAAGCGAAGAAGCATCGCCTCCCGTTTGGAGATGTTTCGTTCTTCTCCCACTCGAGTTCGGATGGTGTAAGTTGAAAAATCAATCCAACAGTCTGAGCTAAACTCAAATCGAGCGGACGCGAGTCTTCGGTCCTTTCCTTGTCCCAATCGGATCAAATTGCGAACGCGCAGCAGCAGTTCTTCCAGGTGGAAGGGTTTGCCGAGGTAGTCATCTGCGCCAATCCTCAAGCCCTCCACCCGGTCTTCAATTTGGTTTTTAGCGGTTAGGAATAAAATGGGGATTTCCAACCCCTCTAAACGCAGCGACTTGCAAACAGAAAGTCCGTCTAATTTGGGCATCATCACGTCAAGGACAGCAGCGTCAACCCGATTTTGACGAGCCAATCGGAGCGATTCTTCTCCATTGGCGGCTTCTAAAACAAACCAGCCCTCTTTTTCAAAGTTCAATTTGAGCATACGCCGCAAGGCGAGATCGTCTTCTGCAAGAAGGATTCGAGGTTGAAGTGGAGGCTGCTCCTGCATGTGGTAAATTTCGGACGAAAAACTTTGGGAATGGCACTGGACGAAATGAGTTCGAAACCGAACATCGGAGATGTTTTGGGGATAGAGGTATTGGAGGTGGAAGCCAGTCGCGTGACAGGCCGTATGCCTGTGGATGGTCGGACGCATCAGCCCTACGGTCTGCTTCATGGAGGAGCGAGTGTGGTGCTTGCTGAAACGTTGGGTTCAGTCGGGTCTCATTTTTTGGTGGCACCTGAAGGGAAGCAGGCCGTTGGAATCGAGGTCAATGCGAATCACGTGCGCGGAGTGCGGTCAGGCTGGGTGCATGGAGAAGCGCTGTTGCAGCATCGAGGAGGAAAACTGCATGTTTGGAATATTTCCATCAAGGACGACCAAGGTCGTCTGGTCTGTACGAGCCGATTGACGGTGATGATCGTATCGAGTTCTGCAACCTAACCTCATGCCTGAATTCGATCTTTGGTGGAGAAATCCGGGAGCTGATTCCGATGAGATTTGGACGCTGGTCCCTGATTCTTCGGGGCCCACCACGTTTTATTTGGCTCCTTTTGAGGAATCCAAGGAGCACCCGCATTGTACGGTGAAGGGACGCATTGAACGGAGTCCAGCGCCGATGCCTGGAACCATTCCATTGCCAAGGGTCATGGATCGCACGGTGGTTTCGAAGTCAGATTATCTCGCATCCATTCGCTCTGCGTTGGATTCCATTGAAAACACGTCATTGGAAAAAGTGGTTTTGAGTCGATCGGATTGGTGGGATGAAACCAGCCACCCTGAAAGCGTCTTCGCTCGGAAATGCACGGAGCATCCCAATGCGCTCGTTTATCTTTTGAGCATTCCGCAAGCGGGAGTTTGGCTGGGAGCAACCCCTGAGCTTTTACTCCACCAGCGAGGAGATCAATTTGAAACGGTTTCCTTAGCTGGCACCCGCCATGCGGACCGAGAGAATTGGACGTCCAAAGAAATTAGAGAGCAGTCGCTGGTCACGAAGTTCATTGCGGAACAACTGGATGAATTTCATGCGGAAAATGTGGTGATTGAGCCTGCTGCTGATCGGAATTACGGGGCTTTCGTCCATTTGCAATCGCGCATCCAGTTCGCTTCCAGCGCAGAAACACCGGACTTGTTATCGGCATTGCATCCAACACCGGCTGTGGGAGGTGAGCCAAGAGCTCATGCCCTCGAGTTCATCGCTGCCCACGAGAAGCAGTCCAGAGCATACTATGCCGGCTATTTTGGCTGGGCCACCGGAGAGCAATCAACCTTCTATGTCAACTTGCGTTGCATGCAGTGGTTTGCTGAAGGGGCGAGAATCTTCGCCGGAGGAGGGATTGTATCAGGGTCTGATGCCCAAGCGGAATGGCAAGAAACGGTGATGAAACTTCAATCCATTCGTCAAGTTTCTCGCGGGTGAGCAGGTCTTCAGGCCGTAACTTTACACCATGAAATCGTCGAGTCATCCCGGAGCGTTTCATGTTCTAGACGCATTGGTCTCTTGTGGATTGCGCGACGTGGTCGTTTCTCCTGGCTCCCGTCATGCCCCGTTGGTTCTGTCTGCGGAAGCTCATCCGCTCTTGCGGGTCTTCATCGCTTTGGACGAGCGCTCTGCGGCGCATATGGCCATGGGCATGGGATTGAAGAGCCGCGTGCCGACAGCGGTCATTTCCACTTCGGGAACAGCAGCGGTCAATCATGGACCTGCAATTGCAGAGGCTCATTTTCAAAGAACCCCCTTGATCAGCATCACAGCGGATCGACCGGCCTCCCGAAGAAATGAAGGCCTCGGACAGGTCGTTTATCAGCAACAACTCTTTTCGGTCCACACCCTGTTTGACATGGAACTCGATGAAGTGTCCATGGACGCTGCTTCCTTGCGGGCTCATGCTGTCAATGCATGGGAGTCGGCTTTGTTCGGCCCCGTCCATCTCAACATTCCTTTTGAAGAGCCCTTGTATGATGCAAAGGATTGGGAATCATGGGGTGGGACTCCTTCGCTTCAGCGCGAATCCTCGGAGGAATGGTCCATTCCAGAAGACCTTTTGGACCACTTGTGCACCCATGACCCGCGGGTTTTACTGCTGGCTGGTGCCCTGCCATATCATGCCACATGGTCCCAATTGTCTCCCCTATTGTCCAATAAAGTGGCAGCATTTGTGGATGTGTTTAGCCACTTGCGAGGAGAGGATCTCGAAGGTTCTTCAGAACGATTCTTAGCAGGAGTTTTAGGCTCGTTTCCCGATGCACTGAAACCTCAATGCATCATCACCATCGGGTTGCCTCCCATGAGCAAGTTGCTTCGGTCTCAATTGTCTGCACTCGAAGTAGACCATTGGCATATTGGGTCGGATGGAGCAGCATGGAATGTTTTCGGAAGAGGTGTGCAGCACTGGAACGTGCCCGCGCCTCAGGGGCTGCAGTTGTTGTTGGAATCTTTGCCTGAATACAATGCTTACGCGGCTTCTTGGAGTGTTTTGATGGACCAAATTCACATGGCTGAGCGTCAAGTTTTGGTGACCAAAGAAATGCCTTGGAGTGACTGGATGGCATTCTTCATGCTGTCGAATAAATTGTATCAACAGGCTCCCCTAAGTGCGATTCACTTTGCGAATTCCACCTCGGCTCGGTATGCTCAGTGGTTTCCTTGGAATGCTGTTCGCTTGCATGCCAATCGGGGTGTAGCAGGCATCGATGGGGGGTTGTCAACCGCTGTTGGTGATGCCCTGATGCACCCGGATGAACGCGTGGTACACGTGACGGGTGATTCCGCATGGCTGTATGATTTGAACGGTTTGATGGTCAAGCCCATGCCGCAGAACTTGAAGGTGGTCGTCATCAACAATGGGGGGGGCAACATTTTCCACTGGTTGAAGGGGCCACGGGAAATCGGTTTGCTGGAAACCCATTTTGAAGTGCCCTTCCTAGAAGATGCCGCCGCATCTGCAGCCACGGTCGGACTGGATTACTTCCGAGTAAGTGAAAAGGCAGAATTCACAAAAATATTTGAAGCTTGGAGCAACAACGATGCCCCAGCCTTGTTAGAAATTCAGACATCCGGATCAACTTCATCCCTCTGCTTCCAAGAATTGCAGGAAGCCATTGGAGATGCGATGCCAGGACGAAGAAATACATCCCAACCGAAATGAGTCAAAGAACTTGGACCACGATCAAGACGTACGAAGACATTCGATTTGAATGGTGTGACCGCGTCGCCAAAATCACGATCAATCGACCGGAAGTTTACAATGCTTTCCGTCCTGAAACCAACATCGAAATGTTGGATGCCATGAACATCTGCCGTGAACGCAGTGACATTGGTGTTGTCGTCTTCACAGGAGCAGGGGACAAGGCTTTTTGCAGTGGAGGAGATCAAAATGTTAAGGGAAGCGGTGGCTATATTGGAAAGGATGGTGTGCCGCGATTGAATGTGCTGGATTTGCACAAGGAGATTCGGTCGATGCCCAAACCGGTGATCGCCATGGTGAATGGATACGCCATCGGAGGTGGACACGTGTTGCACGTCGTATGTGACTTGACCATCGCGTCGGAGAATGCGCGTTTTGGTCAAACAGGCCCTAAAGTGGGGAGCTTTGATGCCGGATTTGGTTCGAGCTATTTGGCGCGCCACGTGGGCCAGAAGAAAGCGCGCGAAATTTGGTTCTTGTGCGAGCAATACACTGCTCATGAGGCGGAAACCATGGGCATGGTGAACAAGGTGGTGCCGCTCGAAGAGCTGGAAAACACAACCATGGCCTGGTGCGCCACTATCCTGAAGCGATCGCCCATGGCGCTGCGTATGATCAAGCGTGGGTTGAATGCTGAATTGGACGGTCAACGAGGATTGATGGAATTTGCAGGCGATGCGACCTTGATGTACTATTTGATGGAAGAGGCCCAGGAAGGCAAGAATGCATTCTTGGAAAAGCGGGATCCTGATTTCCAGCAATTCCCGAAATTCCCCGGATGAACGGACGCGATTGGTTGGATGCCTCGCGATTGAGGACACTGCCTTTGGCCGCTGCTTGCGTCATGGTTGGCGGCGCGGTAGCCTTCACTGATGCTCAAATTGACCCCGCAATTTCGGACCGGTTTTGGCCTGTATTTGTGGGGGTTTTATGCACCGTGTTCGGACTTCAAATCCTGTCCAATTGGGCCAACGATTTGGGAGATTCTGAAAACGGAGCAGACGGTCCAGAACGCTTGGACCGTGCTGTCGCATCAGGACGGATTTCGCCACAAGCTATGAAGCAGGCTGTGAAGGGTTTGGGTGTGGTGGTGCTCGTCTCAGGAGTCGGAACGGTCGTGATGGCATTGCAGGGTACCGAACTGTTATTGCCAGCGGTCGTTTTGATCCTGCTGGGAATTGCAGGAATGGTCGCGGCTTACCGCTACACGGCTGGAAAGAATCCCTACGGATACGTGGGATTGGGAGATCTGGCAGTTTTTCTTTTTTTCGGTTGGATTGGCGTGGCGGGGACGGCCTTTTTGTTGTCTCACACTTGGACTTGGGCTTGGCTGTTGCCGGGCACATTGACCGGTGCGCTCAGTGTCGCGGTTTTGAATTTGAACAACATGCGGGACTTCAAATCCGATGAAGCTGCTGGAAAACGCACGCTCGTCGTCAGGATCGGTTGGAAGAAAGCACGACGGTACCAGGCGGTTTGTTTCATTTTGGCGTGGACTTCTTGGTGGTGTTTTTGCTTGGTTATTGAGCCGGGGCAATGGCGCGGTTCCCATTGGATTTTTGCGCTGTCGCTATTGCATGTAGCGCATCTTATCCGCGTGTTCCAAACCACCGATCCGCAAGCGTTGGACCCGGAATTAAAACGGGTGGCATTGAGCACGGCCCTCGTGGCTTTATTTCTGTTGTTATCCCAAACCCAATCCTTACCGGTATGAAACCGAAGGAACCGCGGATGGAGGGGCTAGAACTTCGGGTTATTCGGCATCCGCTAGAATTCGTTCAGCCTGCTAGAACGTCCCGCGATGTGCTCACAACGAAGCCGACTTTTTTCTTGGTAGCTCAGCACCCTGACGGTCGCCGCGGCTGTGGCGAATGCAGCCTGATTCCAGGACTAAGTCCGGAATCCGAGGAGATTGCTTTGAGAGCCTTGCAGGAGGTCGTAAAATCGGGAACATTGGATCCAGTGTCTGTTTCAGCGCAATGTCCCGCGGTCCGGTTTGCGGTTGAAATGGCCTTGATGGATTTAGAAGGGGGGGGAGCCCAGTTGCTTTTGGACAATGATTTTGCGCGCGGCCAAGAATCCATTAAAATCAATGGCTTGATCTGGATGAATTCTCCAGAACACATGATGCAGCAGGCTGCGCAGTTGATCCATCATGGATTCAAAACGTTGAAAATGAAAATTGGTGTGCTGCCTTTTGTGGAAGAATTGGTGTGGCTGGAGGCGGTTAGAAGTTTGGCTCCGCAATCTGAAGGGTTCACGCTGAGGGTCGATGCGAATGGAGCTTTTTCAAAGTCAGATGACGACTGGAAGCCGTTGCAGAAGCTCGAAAAACTAGCGCATCTTGGAGTCCATAGCATTGAACAGCCCTTGTTGGCTTCCGACCGCAAAGGGCTGGCGAAGCTGTGTGCTGAGAGTCCGCTGCCGATCGCATTGGACGAATCACTCATCGGAGTTTTTGGAGAAGAGCGGCATCGTCTTTTGGAGGCACTGCAGCCTCAATTCCTCGTCCTGAAACCCAGTTTAATCGGAGGGTTAGCCGCTGCCGGTGAATGGCTGACTTTGGCCGAATCGTTGGGTGTGAATTGGTGGGCCACATCGGCCTTGGAGTCCAATGTGGGACTCAATGCCATCGCACAATGGACGGCAGGCCAATTGGAACATGCAACGAGTCCTTTGCCTCAAGGGTTGGGCACGGGTGGGTTGTTTACGAACAATGTGGATTCACCACTTGTGATTGAAGGAGAATATCTTTCGATCAAGCCGAGCACCCCATGGGTGTGGCCCAATTCATTCGAACAATGAAAGACGTTGGCATCTTGCACCTCGCCGCCGGCTCGGTTCCATTGGAGCCGAGTTCGTTGGATGAGGCCAGAAAACTGGCACGGCATCCTTGGGAAAACAAAGCAATCGAAACCTTGGCGTCTTGGTGGAATTCGGAAGCATGCATGGAGATGAGAACATCGGGTTCAACAGGAGCCCCCCGAGAAATTCAGCATTCCAAAACGGCCATTGAAGCCAGTGCCTTGAGGACATTGGCGCACTTCCAACTGGAGCCTGGAGCGCATGCTGCGCTGGCCATGCCAGCAGAATTTGTGGGAGGCATGATGATGTTGGTTCGAGCCGTTCTTGGTGGTTTAAATTTGGATGTGTTGGAACCCAAAATGGCGCCTCAATTTCCAACGACGCACTTCGACTTTGTGGCTCTGACTCCGGCTCAAGCGCGCGCGATGTGTCTCGATCAGAAGCAAGTTGAAAACATGGCGACTTGGAAAACGTTGTTGCTTGGAGGAGCGCCTTTGTTGGCGAATTGGATGGATGATTTGCCTGTTGGATTGGAAGTGTTCGAATCCTTTGGGATGACAGAGACCATCAGCCATTTTGCTGTCCGTCAATGGTCCCCTGTTCGGGAAGAGGCTTTCCGCTGTCTACCTGGAATTGTGGTTGGAGCCAACCCTGACGGTGCGCTTCAAGTTATTCTTCCGGGACAGTCCGTTTTGCAGTCCAACGATGAGGTGGAAATTTTGGATGAACAGACCTTTCGCTGGATGGGGCGATTGGACGATGTGATCAATTCTGGAGGAGTGAAAGTCCATCCTCATGTGGTTTCAACCGTTCTATCCCGAATCATTTCAGAGCCTTTTGTGGTGTTTGGGCGGCCGCATGATGCATTGGGCGAAGAGGTTGTGTTGAGAATACATGCCCACGAAGAACCCGCCAATGCGCAGGATCTCCGCACCCAGTTTCAGCAGTTGATTTTGGAATCGTTGCCACGTCATCATGCACCGAGAGCCATAGAATGGAAACCCCTTGATCAAACCGAATCAGGCAAATGGAAAAGTCCCCGATGAAATCAAAAGAAGAACTGCCCACTTTGGTGTTTGCGACACACAACGCGAACAAAGCAGCAGAAGTCGAGCGCATGCTGGAAGGTCGGTACCGCATCCTGACATTGAGTGACATTGGGTGCGATGAAGAAATCGTAGAAGACTCTGATACGCTGGAGGGGAATGCGCGCATCAAGGCGCGTTTTGTCAAAACCCAGTATGGAATGGATTGCTTCGCTGACGATACCGGGCTCGAAGTGGAGGCGCTAGGCGGGCTCCCAGGCGTCAGAACGGCTCGTTATGCAGGTGAAAAAGCGGATTCTCAGGCCAACATGTCCAAGCTAATTCAGGCATTGGAGGGAGTTCCTGAAACAGATCGTGGAGCACGATTTCGGACTTCTATCTGTTTGATTCAAGGCGAAGAGGAATTGCTTCTAGAAGGAATTTGTGAAGGTCGCATAGCGCTAGAATTGGAAGGGACCGCTGGCTTCGGGTATGACCCGATTTTTCATCCCGAACGGGAGTTCAGGACCTTTGCTCAAATGAGTCAAGTTGAAAAAAACACCGTGAGTCACCGGGGACGAGCTGTCCGTAAAATGGTGAATGCATTGTTGGCAAGGTTTCAATGAAAATGGCGCGTGAACGTCAAGAAGTTGCATCTTTGTCTAGTAAACTGCAGTCAGATGAATTATCTGGATTTTGAAGAGCCTATTCGCTTGTTGCGCGACCAGCTTGCCCAAGCGAAAGAGTTGCAAGAAACGAGTGACGTAGACATGGAGGCCTTGGTGCAGGACTTAGAGTCCAAAATTCGAGAAGTCACCGAAAAAGTCTACTCGGATTTAACGCCTTGGCAGCGCGTGCAAGTCAGTCGGCACCCGGATCGTCCGTATACGTTGAATTACATCGACGCCATTACTGGAGGTCGATTTACGGAATTGCATGGAGACCGAACGGTCAAAGATGACAAGGCGATGGTTGGAGGTTTCGGCTTCATTGATGACCAGTGCGTTATGTTCATCGGACAACAAAAAGGAATCAACACGAAGATGCGTCAATACCGAAATTTTGGTATGGCGAATCCAGAAGGCTATCGGAAGGCCTTGCGGCTGATGAAATTGGCTGAAAAATTCAATCGTCCGGTTGTCACGCTGATTGATACCCCTGGAGCCTATCCCGGATTGGAGGCGGAAGAACGAGGACAGGGTGAGGCCATCGCGCGCAACCTCATTGAGATGTGTCAGTTGAAAGTTCCCATTATTTGCATTGTCATTGGAGAAGGGGCTTCCGGCGGCGCATTGGGCATTGGCATCGGTGACCGTGTGCTCATGTTGGAAAACACATGGTATTCAGTGATTAGTCCTGAATCGTGTTCTTCCATCTTATGGCGCAACTGGGAACACAAAATGGAAGCAGCTGAGGCATTGAAGTTAACTGGTGAGGACATGTTGAAATTGGAACTGATCGACGGGATTATTCCAGAGCCTCTTGGAGGCGTTCATGCTGACCGTGAGGCCATGTATTCTCTCGTAAAAAAAGAGATAAAAACCCACCTAGCGAAGCTGATTCCCATGGACGCCAACAAGCGGGTCGATCAACGAATTAGGAAGTTCTCGTCGATGGGTGTTGTCAATGGCTGAGGTTGTCTTTCGATTGCTTAGTTTTGTCATGAATTTGAAGATTCACATCATAGTATGAACCGTATTTATTACACCATGAAGTCACCACTAACGTTGGTCGCTACTTCATTTTTGTTTCTCGCTGGCTGCGCTGGATTGGGAAGCATGGAAAAAGAAATTGAAGCGCTGGGTCTCCAAGCATCACCTGAACCGCTCATTTTGCGCGGAGACCAGGTTGAATTGAAGATAGAAGGCAAATTCCCACCCAAGTACTTTGCTAAAAAGGTCAGTATGGAGGCGACTCCAGTGTTGACTTGGGAAGGAGGAACATCGGAATTTGATGCCCAAGGATTCCAAGGCGAAGATGCCGCGGGTAATTTTCAAGTGATTCCTTTTGAATCGGGCAAGTCTTTCGTCTATGAGGCGTCGGTGCCTTTTGAGGCCGCCATGGAGGATGCAGCGGAATTGGCTGTTCGCATTGCAGGATCTCAAGGAAACAAGTCCGCAACATTCGATCCCATCGTCATTGGTGCAGGTGTGATTACGACCCCGCTTTGGGTTCAATCGGATGACCAGTTCATCGCTGTTCCTGATGCTTACAAACGAGTGATTGCCTACACGCAAGAAGCTACGGTCAACTACACGGTGAGTTCTTCCGCTGTGCGAGGGTCTGAATTTCGTGATGCTGATTGGAAGGAATTGAAGTCGTTGATCAAGTTGGCAGCCTCAGCGGACAGTGTGACGCTGACAGGCGTGAACATCGAGTCGTATGCTTCTCCTGAAGGTGAGATCACCTTGAACGAAGACCTCGCAAGTGATCGAGCTAGTTCAGCAGCGAAGGCTATGGGCAGTGAGTTGAAGCGATCCAAAATTGCAACCAATGACGCTTTCTACAATGAGGTACCGAAAGGAGAAGATTGGAGTGGATTCAAGAGTTTGATGCAATCCTCTTCAATCGCGGACAAGAATCTCATCTTACGCGTTTTGGAGATGTACTCGGATAAGAACAAGCGAGAAGAAGAAATTCGGAACATAGCCAAGACCTACCAAGAGATCGAAAAAGAAATCCTTCCTGCACTGCGTCGCTCTCAAATGGTGATTTCATATGATGTCGAAGGGTTTACGGACGAAGAATTGATGATGATGTGCATGGAGTCTCCTCAACTGCTGTCCGCTGATGAGTTGCTGTTTTCTGCGACATTGTTTGAGTCGCTCAATGAGAAGTTGACCATCTTCGAGAACACCATGCGTGTCCACACAACCGATTTCCGAGCTTACAACAATGCCGGCTGGTGCCTCACCCAAATGGGGCGAAATGCGCAAGCGAAGGAGTTGTTCAATCAAGCTTTGTCTTTGGAGCGCAACAAGGCTGTTTTGAATAATGTGGCAGCGATTAAGCGCCAAGAGGGAGATGTCGATGCTGCGATGAAGCTGCTCAACGAAGCGAATGGTGCAGGTCCTGAGGTGGCTTACAACAAGGGCATCATTTTGATTCAGAAGGGCGATTATCCTTCAGCAATTTCCAATATGGGGCGTTCATCTACGGTCAATGTTGCGCTGGCGAAGATGCTCAATGGAGATGCTGCAGGTGCCAAAACGACTTTAGAGAATGCAGGCGATGAGAGTGCTGTAGCCAGTTATCTCATGGCCGTAGCTTGCGCGCGATTGGGCGATGCCAACGGCGTGAAGGCGCACTTGGCGGATGCGCTTGCCAAAGATCCAGGGTTGCGTGCCAAGTCGGAGAAAGACTTGGAATTCCGCAATGTTCGAGATCAGTTGGGCATGTAAGCCTCTTTGATATTTCTGATAAAAAAGGCCACTCCATCTGGAGTGGCCTTTTTCGTTTTGAAAGCGTAAGATCTTGGTTACTTTGGTCGGATGAAATATGCTTCGATCGTAGTTTGTTTGTTCGTGGGACTTTTCTTATCACGGCCTTCTTGGGCGCAAACGAGTGATGAGGTGGAAAAGTATTTGTTCGATTTGCCAGGAGTTCAGTTTGAAGCCATTCCAGCACCCAAGATGTTTGAATCTGCCTGGGAGTTGATGGTCCAACAGCCCTTGGATCATGAACATCCTGAAAAGGGCAGTTTTCGTCAAAAAGTGTATGTATCTCACTTCGAGTCGGATCGTCCTCTTGTCCTGATTACGGAAGGCTACAATCGCGGTAGGAACTATACCAGTGAGTTGGCGTCAGCCATCGGAGCCAATCAAGTCGTAGTGGAACACCGGTTCTATGGAGCGAGCATGCCGGACTCCATGGATTACGTTCACTTGAACATTCGCCAAGCCGCAGCTGATTTGCATCACATCAAGGAAATGTTGAGTGGCTTATACGATGCCCCTTGGGTGGCATCGGGCATTAGTAAGGGAGGGCAGACCACGTTGTATTATCGGTACCTCTATCCAGATGATGTTGCTGTGAGTGCTCCGTATGTGGCCCCCATTAATTTGGCTTTGGAAGATGAGCGGATCTACGGTTTCCTTCGTTCGGTTGGCTCGAAATCTTGTCGAAAAGACATCCTGTCAATTCAACGACGGATTCTGGAGGACTATGAAGAGAGCCTTCTCCGTCTGAAATGGCACGCGAAAGGTGAAGGTCTTGAATTTGGGTATTTGAGCCTTGAAGAAGCCTTTGAATATGCAGTGCTTGAATATCCATTTTCATTTTGGCAATGGGGAGCAGATTGCACGGAAATTCCAAAAGCAACGGATGATTTGGAGGTGGTCTTGGATCACTTTTTGGAAGTCAGTGGTTTGGCATTTTTCTCTAACATGAGCATGACCGATTATGCTTCGCATTACTATCAGTGCGCCCGAGAATTTGGTTATTACAGCTATGAAACGGAAGCGGTAAAGGATTTGCTTCGTGCTCTTCCTGCAACGCCTAATCCTTCTGCTATTTTCACGCCAGACCACGAAGAGGTTTCATACGACGGAGGTGAGCTAGCGGGGGAAGTTCATGCGTGGCTTGAAGCGTCAGGTGACCGGATCGTTTACATCAACGGAGCCCTTGATACGTGGAGTGCCACGGCCATGCCTCCCAACAAGAATCGCGATGCCTTGTACTTTTTCATGGAGGACGAAAGTCATGGGACGGCCCGCATAGAGAATATGGATTCAGAGCAAAAACAGCGTATCAAGGAGGCGTTGGAACGTTGGATGGACATGCCTGTCACTGGTACGCTGTCAGAAATGGCTGTTGAAGACTAGCCTGGCAAGCCGATGCGTTGAGCGGTATGCCATAAAACAATTCCCGCACACACGCTAACATTCAGGCTTTGCTTGACTCCAAACTGTGGGATCTCCACGACCACATCAGAGGCGAGGCATGTTGCTGGTTCGACACCTTTCACTTCATTGCCGAATACGAGAGCCCATTTTTCGTTGGGTTGTGGCTGCCAATCTAAAATTGAAATGCTGTCATCAGCCTGTTCGATGGATGCGACATGATAGCCTTCTGACCGCAATCGATCGATTGCGGTAGTGGCATCAGGGTGGGCTGCCCATGGGACGTGTTCGTCTGCGCCCAGAGCGCTTTTGAGTATATCGCGATGGGGTGGATGTGCGGTGTATCCACACAAATCAATTCCGCTGATTCGAAAAGCGTCGGCCGTTCTGAAAAAAGCGCCCACATTTTGACCCGAACGGATGTTTTCTAGCACCACTCGAATGGGGACGGTCTGTGATGTGGTATAAGACTCCGGACGTGTACGTTCTCCCAATGGACTCATGACTTTTTCGATTCTGCGAGTTGTTGCAAGGCCAAGAATTCATCGCGCAATCGCGCGGCTTCCATAAAATCGAGTTCCTTGGCGGCGCCTTCCATGGCTTTCTTGGTGCGTTCGATTGTTTTTTTGAGGGCTTCAATTCCCATGGCTTTGACAACGGGGTCAGCGGATATTGTCTCCATGGTCACATCGGGCTCTGCGGCGAGATGACGAGGCCGGTCTTCAATGCTGTTGTTCTGTTCGAACAGGGTGTTCCGCTGTTTCCTGATTTGCGTGGGCTCCATGCCATTCGCTTTGTTGTAGGCTTCCTGCTTTTCCCTTCTGCGTGAGGTTTCATCAATGGTCATGGCCATCGAATCGGTGATGCGGTCACCGTACATAATGACGCGGCCTGAGATATTTCTTGCGGCTCTGCCCGCTGTTTGGGTCAAGGAGCGATTGGAGCGAAGGAATCCTTCTTTATCGGCATCCATGATGGCCACCAATGCGACCTCTGGTATGTCCAAACCTTCTCTAAGCAAGTTGACTCCCACCAAAACATCAAACACACCGTCTCTCAATTCACGGATGATCTCCACGCGATCCAGCGTTTTGACATCGGAATGAATGTAACGGGTTTTGATGCTCAACCGTTCTAGATATTTGGTTAGTTCTTCGGCCATGCGCTTGGTCAGGGTTGTTACCAGCGTTCGATCTCCTGCAGCAATGGTGGACTGGATCTCCGCAACCAAATCATCGACTTGGTGTTCGCAGGGTCGGACTTCAATTGGTGGATCAAGCAATCCAGTTGGGCGGATGACCTGCTCAACGACAACCCCTTCCGATTTTTCCAATTCGTAATCGGCGGGCGTAGCTGAAACATAGAGCAGTTGCCCTGTGATGTCATGAAATTCATCGCCTTTCAGTGGCCGATTGTCCAAAGCAGAGGGCAGCCGAAATCCGTAGTCAATGAGAGCTGTTTTTCTGGAGCGGTCCCCGCCATACATGGCCCCTATTTGCGGCATGGTCACATGGCTTTCATCCACGATAAGCAAGAAGTCATCCGCGAAATAATCGAGCAAACAAAAAGGGCGTTCACCTGGTTTACGTCGATCGAAGTACCGGCTGTAGTTTTCAATGCCATTGCAGAAGCCAATTTCCTTGATCATCTCCAAGTCGTACAACGTTCTCTCTTCCAGTCGCTTGGCTTCTAGAAATTTGGATTGTTCTTGAAAAAAATCTTTTTGCTTTTCTAAATCCTGTTGGATTTCCCAAACAGCTTGGTCTGTGGTTGATTTACTCGCAACAAAGAGATTGGCCGGATAGATGACGATGTTATCAAACGCATGCAGCAGTTGCCCCGATTCGGGATCGATGGTTTGCAATGCCTCAATTTCATCCCCCCAGAACTGAATGCGCAGCGCGTGGTCCGCATAGGCGAGAAAAACATCGACTGTATCGCCTTGAACCCGAAATGTACCTCGTTTGAATTCAGCACGTGTTCGGCTGTAAAGGCTGCTCACGAGGGCGTGCAAGAAGGCATTGCGTCCCCATTTCTGTCCGACATTGAGCGGGATGATGCTTTTATGGAATTCGACGGGGTTTCCGATGCCATAAATGCAGCTAATCGATGCGACGACGATGACATCACGTCGACCGCTGAGGAGGGCAGAGGTGGTACTCAAACGAAGCTTTTCAATCTCTTCGTTGATGGCTAAGTCTTTTTCTATGAACGTGTTGGTTGAAGCGATGTAGGCTTCGGGCTGGTAGTAGTCGTAATAACTGACAAAATATTCAACGAGATTTTCCGGGAAGAACTCTTTGAACTCAGAGTAAAGTTGAGCGGCTAACGTTTTGTTGTGACTGAGCACCAGCGTCGGACGTTGAGTCTGTGCGATGACATTGGCAGCCGTGAATGTTTTTCCTGATCCGGTAACCCCGAGCAAAGTCTGGTGCTTGATTCCTTGCTCTACGCCTTCCACAAGTTGGCGGATGGCTTCGGGTTGGTCACCCGCAGGTTGGTATTCGCTTTGGAGTTTGAATTGCATGCGGTGGGTGCGACAAATTTACGGGTGGACTAGCGTATTTCACACGCGCAAAATGGAAACAAAAAAGCCAGGCTTTTGGCCTGGCTTTTATTGTGTGATGTTCGTGACGATTAGTCAGCTACAACATCAAAGCTTACTGTCACGACAACCTCTTTGTGCAACTTGATCGTTGCTTCGTAAGAACCGAGTTCTTTGATGCTATCGTCAGATAAGTGAATCAGCTTACGATCAATTTGATGACCAGCAGCCTGGATGGCTTCGGCCAATTGAATGGAATTGACGGAACCGAATATCTTGCCGCTTTCGCCTGCCTTCGCTCCGATTTTTAACTTCAAGCCTTCCAATGACTTACCCAATACTTGCGCTTGCTCCATTGCTTTAGCAGCTTTGTGAGACTGCTGCTTGATGACTTCAGCTACGATCTTCCGGGCGGAAGGAGTAGCTGCTGTAGCCATACCTTGAGGGATCAAGAAATTGCGAGCGTAACCGCTCTTAACGGTGACGATGTCGTTTTTGCTACCAAGTAGCTCGACGTCTTGCTTCAGAATGATATCCATGATCGTCGGGTTTATCGGAGGTTGTCAGCCACATAAGGCATCAAAGCCAAGTGACGCGCTTTTTTAATGGCCTGAGCCACTTTGCGTTGGTACTTAAGAGAGGTGCCTGTCAATCGGCGAGGCAAAATTTTGCCCTGCTCGTTGCAGAGCATCAACAAAAAACTAGCATCCTTGTAGTCGATGT
>ERZ887849.1573-NODE-1573-length-20970-cov-8.887784_pt1 | contig 20970 bp, 25 predicted proteins | sample MGYA00521267_ERZ887849 | MGnify/ENA primary metagenome ERZ887849 (study PRJEB32303, sample SAMEA104408601) | aquatic metagenome | biome: Brackish water; feature: Pelagic; material: water | place: Baltic Sea | collected 2014-06-06T16:11:00 | depth 2,863 m ... | reverse complement strand
ATTTAGACTTTCCAAAGATTCATCTTCTTTCCGGTAGCGAAAAATTCCAAAATCCTTAATAAGGAAGATTTCACCGTTGTGTATTTCTAGAAATTCAGAGTCTGGAAATTCTTGAACATCGATTAAGGAGCCATACAAATCGAAGGAATATAATTTGTGATTTGAATCGAAAAGGTACAAGATATTGTTGTCTTCTTTCATCCACAGAATTTCGGTTGAGTTCAGAATTCCTCTTACATTATCAATTTCTTGTTGTTGATTGGTTCGACTCAAATCTAAAAGGACTAGTTTGGCGTTGGCTTGGTCGTAAATCCAAAACTTATTGGGTTGAGAAGAAACGGCCATGAGCGGAACGTACACAAAACCAAGTTCCGATAAATCGTATGTTTTGTTCGCTTCAGAAAGCGTATTGTCCATTAAGGTAAATGTTTGTTGTTGCTCCGAAAAGAGAACAATGCGCATGGTGTTAATGGATAAAATGGAGCTGATACGGCCCTTAGATTTAATGCTTTGCGAGTACTGTTTGACGTTCGATGTATCGTACTTTGTCAATAAATCTTTTTCAGCGATATACAGATTTCCTAAAATATCAGCATGCCAAGCCGTATTGGGTTCTATTTTGTGTTTAGCTATTTCTTTATTTTCCTTTTGGGAGAAGGAGAAGAGCGGAGCAAAAATCAAGAAAAGCGTTAATAATTTCATCATTTTACGAGTACACCTTGCAGAATCTGTTCCAAAATTTCACGATTGTTACTCAAACGAGGTATTTTATTTTGTCCACCTAATTTTCCTTTCGCTTTCAACCAGCCATCAAAGGTGCCTTTGGGTAAAATTTCTCCTATTGGAAGCGCCATGGCCATATCCTTTGTGCGCTTCGCATCGTAATCGGAATTGATATCACGTAGTTTTTCGTCTAAATATTGCATAAAGACAGTAAAATTTTCGGGTTGTTTGGTGAATTCGAACAACCATTGGTGTCCACCCTTGTTGCTATTCTTCATAAAAACTGGACATGCCGTAAAATCTCGAACTTGCGAATTCGTTTTAAGGGAAGCATAACTTACAGCTACTTCTGCATTTTCGACAATAATTTCTTCCCCAAAAGCATTGATGAAAGATTTTGTCCGTCCTGTAACTCTATATCGATAAGGATTTTTTTCTGTGAAAGCAACAGTATCACCAACAATGTATCGCCACAATCCGCCATTTGTAGAAATTACAATCGCATATTGTTTGCCCAATTTTACATCAGCAAGTGTTACCACTTTTTTGGATTCAACGCCTTCATATCTATCCATGGGAATGAATTCATAGAAAATCCCATAATCAAGCATGAGCAGCAGGTCGCTATTGTTTTGTTGATCTTGAATGCCGAAAAAACCTTCCGAAGCATTGTAGGACTCCACATAATTCATGTTCGGATCAGGAATCAATTTTTTAAACTCTTCCCGATACGGTTCGAAACTTACACCACCATGCATGAAGCATTCTAAGTTGGGCCAAACCTCTTTCAAATTCGACTTCCCTGTAATTTCTAAAACACGATTGGCAATCACCATGGTCCACGAGGGAACACCGACGATCAGGCCAACATCTTCTTCCATAGTAGTGCGTGCCATCATTTCAATCTTCTTTTCCCAATCGTCCATCAAGGCTATTTCTCTAGAAGGGGTGCGCTTGATTTCTGCCCACCACGGCAAATTTCTCATTATTATAGCCGATAAATCGCCTGTATAGGAATCTTCTCGCAAAGGATTTGTCTCAGCACTTCCGCCGATAACCATGTGTTTGTAGCTGTATAATTTCCCCGAAGGATGATTTTCATAATAGAGCGCGAGTAAATCTTTGCCACCTTTTTGGTGACAATCTTCGAGAGAGTCACGCGTTATGGGAATCAATTTGCTTCTGTCTGAAGTTGTGCCGGATGATTTGGCGAACCATTTTGTTTCGGTAGGCCAAAGAAGTGCTTGTTCACCTTTCATCAATCGATCTAACCATGGTTTTAGGTCATCGTATTTTTGCAGTGGAACTTGTTCTTGAAATTGACTTATGGTTTCGATGTGATTGAAACGATATTTCTTGCCGTATTCAGTAAATTTCCCATTGTACACCAGCTTCTCAAAAATTTCATTTTGAACCTCAATAGGATACTTGCGAAACAAATCAATTTGATGAATTCGCTTTTTCATGATCCAACCAAAAAGGGCATTGAATGGCATGGGAAATGGATTTATCCATAAAGATGGTGAAATAATTGGTAAAGGCGAAGTATTGAATGCAGAATTAATGTGATGTTAATCCGAATTGAACATCAATGATAAACAAGAATGGCTAGTTTTCAATTAGTTTTCTATGGAATCCGAATCCTATCCGTTTTTGGGCGAATTCCAATATTAGTCTGAGAATTTGCATGCAATGTGAATTAAGGACCTAGGGATCTAAGAAAACAAATCTTACTACCCACACTTCGTCTTGTAATCCGACTTTGCACTGCTTTATCACTTTTTAAATCAACACAGCCACTTTCGGAAACCAATAAAAACAAAAACCAAAGCAGTGTAAACGAAAAAGAAGGGGAGTATATACTCTTTTAATTCTGATACGAGTAAAATGGCAATGATGAGCAATTGAAACCCTAATCCAAAAGTAGATACGCTGGTCATCAACCATTTTGGTATTGTTCTGCCTTCATTTGCCTTCGGATCCAAAATATAAATAGCTTTATCGAAACCTCCGTAGAGTAGTTTATAAAAACCAAAAAGTATATTGACATGTTTTTGTGTCTCTCCTTCAAGTGCTATTGGCGTTTTGTGCTCAAAAACGCGACTTGTCGTATCGCCTTCCACTTTGTTTCTTAGAATTACGTAGTAATAGTTATAAAGTGTGCCCTGCAACTGTAATCCAATGAAAGCTAGAAGGCATACCCAAAAGGGAGTGTGGGCAATATAACCAATTGAAACGATAAACAAAGCATTTAAAATAATGTCTGCCACAGAGTCCAAGTACCGTCCTGTATAGGATGGTTTTTTCTTTATTCGAGCAAGTTCTCCATCAGCAGCGTCTAAAATTGATTTCAAAATCAAAAAGAACGCAGCAAGCCAATAATTTCCCTGTATAATAAAATAGACAGCAATTAGGCCAGATATAATAAAGCAAATTGTAACATGAATTGGTGTGAAAGCGGTATTTTTTAAGGAGCTTGCAATTACTTTCGCTATATGTCTTCCATAGTCGGAAAGATCAATAAATTTATGCTCTTTTGGTAATTTGGACATGTAATGACATAGAAAACAGTTTTGAGGAATATACCAAATTTAGTTTCTTGTATTCAGTTAAAAAATAGGTTAAACACTATTTATCGTTTAAAGTTCAGCTTACTTTTCAAACTTCGCTTTGTAATCTACCATACTCTGTTGAATCACTTCCATCGCAATTTTCTTATTTTGGAATTCTTCCACAACAACGGTTTTGTTTTCTAAAACTTTATAATTCTCGAAGAAACTTCTCAATTCTTTCACCCAATGTTCAGGCAAATCGTCGATGTCGTTAATGTGATTGAAACTCATGTCGTTTGCTGCAACAGCAATTACTTTATCGTCCATTTCACCTCCGTCCAACATGCGCATCACGCCAATCACTTTGGCTTTCACCAAACACATGGGAACGATATCGATTTGTGAGATCACTAAAATGTCGAGGGGATCATTGTCATCGCAATACGTTTGAGGGATGAATCCGTAATTCGCTGGATAATTGATAGAAGAATACAAAACGCGATCGAGCATTAGCATTCCTGAGTCTTTGTCCAATTCGTATTTGGCTCTGCAGTTTTTCGGAATTTCGATGATTCCATTTACAAATTTGGGTGCATCTTCTCCAATCGAGACGTCGTGCCAAGGGTGCGTATTCATGTGTATTTTCAATTAAAAAATCCTTCCCAATTGAGTCGAGAAGGATTCAAGTGCGTCTATAGAGAAATTACCCCCAAATAAGGATAGCAGTTAAGACTCCTAGAGCAACAATTGTGAAAATTGTACCCAAAGCTACTGTTGACTCTTCGAAAAAATTATCTGGCATGATTCGGTTTTTTTACAAAGTTAAAAAAATGATTTAATCTCGGTTACCCAAAAGCATCGAAGCGTAATAAATTAGTGTTACCAAAGCTCCCAAAGCGGCTACGACGTAGGTCATTGCTGCCCATTTAAGTGCGTCCTTCGAATTGTTGAACTCTTCGTGTGTGGCGATTCCGCTGTTTTCAATCCAAGCTAAAGCTCGTTTCGAGGCATCAAATTCGACAGGTAAAGTCACAAAACTGAACAAAGCAATTGCACCGTAAGCGATACAAACTACCCACAAAACACCTTCCATAGGGAATGTTTTGTACAAGAAAGAACCAGCGAAAATCGACGCCATCATAACGACGTTCAAAATCATACCACTGGCATTTTGAATCGGAACTAATTTACTTCTCCATTGAAGCGGAGCGTAAGCTTTTGCGTGCTGTACGGCATGTCCACATTCGTGAGCAGAAACAGCAACTGCCGCTGCATTTCTCCCAGAATAAACACCTTCGGAAAGGTTCACTGTTTTGTTCATCGGGTTGTAGTGATCGGTCAATTGACCGGGCACACACGTTATTGTAACATCGGTAATGCCGTTGTCTTTCAACATCATTTCAGCAATGTCTTTTCCTGATAATCCACGTTGCGATGGAATTTTGGCATATTTTTTAAATTTCGACTTTAATCGATAACTGACCAACATACCGATGCCCATAAAGACAAGTCCGATAATCATTGCTGGTCCGAAAGAAAACCCTACCATAATTTTATATTAAATTTATCGGTATAAAGATATTGAAAAAGAAAACGGAAATCTCCTTTTTTGCATTTATTAGTAATTGAATTAATGGAGTCTTGCCTGAATCAAATTAATGAATTCTTTGCGCGTAGAATCATTGGATAAGAATAAACCTTTAAACGCACTTGAAGTCGTCGTCGAATTTTGTTTTTGAACGCCACGCATTTGCATGCACATGTGCGAACATTCCAAAACAACAGCTACACCTTTCGGATTTAAAACGCGTTGAATAGCATCGCGAATTTCAATTGTCAATCTTTCCTGAACTTGCAAACGTCGAGCATAGGCATCAACAACACGAGGTATTTTACTCAAACCTACGATTGTGCCATTTGGTATATATGCAACATGCGCTTTTCCAAAAAACGGCAACATATGATGTTCACACATAGAATACAACTCAATATCTTTCACGATAACCATTTCTGAATATTCCTCATTGAAAAGTGCTTTTCTCAAAAGTGCATCTGGATCTTGCTCATAACCTTGGGTCAAAAACTGCATTGCTTTCGCTACACGTTCGGGAGTTTTCTCCAAACCTTCGCGATTTGGGTTTTCACCTAGTTCACTTAAAATTTCTTTGTAATGCGCTGCAAGAGAATCCGTTAATTTGTCGTCGTAAATGATTTGTTCTTTCAAGATGTGCGTTTTAGTCTATTTATGTATTTCTAAACGAACGAGAACTAAAAAGGTTCTCCATCTCCCCAATATTCCACGTAGTTGTTTTCCGTTTCTACCAATTTTATCTTGGCAATCTCACCTCCAGAACTGCGAATAGGTTCAACTAAGCGATCCCAAATACAAATGACCATGTTCTCCGTGGATGGCAGAATATCCTTCAGAAATGGAACGTCAAGATTCAGGTTTTTATGGTCCAAAACTTCAACGATTTCGTCTTTAACGATTTGACTTAAATCTTTTAAATTAATAACAAAACCTGTATCTGGGTTGGGTATTCCTTTCACAGTAACGTACAAAGTAAAATTATGACCATGCCAATTGTGGTTGGAACATCGACCAAAAACTTCTTCATTTTTTTCTGCCGACCACATCTCATTCCAAAGCTTATGTGCCGCGTTGAAAGTCTCTCTTCTTGTAATATATACTGTTTTCAAATCACTTATAATTGATGCTTTCCATTAGAGGAATTGCAAAGTTAGGGAAATATGATAGTAAGAAGAACAAAACATGAACAAAACCTTTGTGTACCTTTGTCGCATGGAAGAACGCTTGGATAAGGTTTTGTTGCAACGTGGACTAGTAACCACAAGAACGCGCGCTGAGGAAATTATTCGTGTACATGGAGTGTTGGTAAATGGAAAGCTTTTGAACAAAACAGGGAAGAAAATCCCGGTTGATGCTGAGATTGAACTTTTAGCGGAAGAAATTCCATTTGTTTCTCGAGGAGCCTTGAAATTGAAAAAGGCACTCGAAAGTTTTAATGTTTCGGTGGAAGGCAAAATCGTTTTGGATATTGGCGCTTCAACTGGCGGATTTACAGAGGTCTGTCTAGAAGGTGGAGCGAAAAAAGTGTTTTGTGTAGATGTTGGTCAAAATCAGTTGCACCCAAAAATTGCTAGCGACGAAAGAGTCGTGAATTTGGAAAAAACCCATGTTAGAGAGCTGAACAATCGTTTGATATCTGAACAATGTGATCTTGTCGTAATTGATGTTTCCTTTATTTCACTGGAGAAGGTGTTACCGTTTTTACATCCATTATTGACGAAAAATGCCGAATGCATCGCATTGGTAAAACCGCAATTTGAAGTTGGTAAAAAGAACGTTGGAAAGGGTGGAATCGTGAAGAATAAAAGATTGTATCCTGAAGTAATTGAAAAAATTAAAGAAGTCGGGAAGTTGAATCATTTAACATACGTATCCCACATTGATTCACCTATTTTGGGTGGTGATGGTAACCAGGAGTTCTTGATGTATTTAAAAAGTCACTGGACCTTTAACTTTGAGGGGGTGAAGCTGACTTAAATTACCTTTTACTGATTTTATTTCCAGTAATCTGACGCTGTAGGGAACATTTGAATCTGTTTACACCAGCACTTCTTTTGTTAAGATGTTTTTGGCTTACACCGCTATTGACTCTTTTTCGCCATAGATTAAAGCTAGAGCGTTTCAACGAATTTCGCATTAATCCAATAACATCTGATTCCGAAAAGCCAAACTGAAATTTGATGGCCTCAAAAGGAGTTCGGTCTTCCCATGCCATTTCAATAATGCGATCGTGATCCCTTTCATTTAGTAAAGTAAATTTATCAGACATTACTTCTTTTTCAAGGCGTCCATCTTATCCTGTATATCACTGGCTTCCTTTACTTTAGCGTCGCTAGCTGTCCTGTTGGATGTGCTTAATTTATGTGCTTCCGCCATCAACTTTTCATATTGAGATTGGAGTTTTTCTATCGGAGTTTTTGATTTTAAGAATGATAACATAAGATTGTTTTGTATTGATAACAATTTACCTCGCTAAAAGTTTAATTAAAGAGAAACTCTCAATGCCACTCTGCGGTTAATATTATCTTTGCCCTCAATAATGAAACAAATAGCATTTATCTCAGGAATTGGTACTGATGTTGGAAAAACCGTCGTATCGGCAATTGTTGCTCAAGCGTTGGCCGCAAATTACTGGAAACCAGTTCAAGCAGGAGATTTAGACAATACAGACAGCATCAAGGTAGCGAGATTGTGTGATGAAACTGTTCATGTTTTACCCGAAAAGTATAGATTGAAAACGCCAATGTCACCTCATTGTGCAGCTGAAATGGACAAGGTTGAAATCAGGAGTTCTGATTTCGAAGTTCCCGATTTTGACGCTAAATTAATAATTGAAGGCGCAGGAGGATTGATGGTTCCACTGCACAACGATGGATTGCTCTTGATTGATATTCTTGCGGACAAAAAATGGCCAGTCATTCTGGTTTCTAGACATTATTTGGGAAGTATCAACCACACTTTGTTGTCTGTGGATGTTTTGAATAAGAGAAGTATTCCCATTCTCGGAATCATCTATGTTGGAGAAAAACACGAATCGACAGAAAAGATAATTTCAACGGTTTCAAAAATTCCCGTTTTGGGAAGAATTCCGATTGTTGATGAGGTGAATAAAGAATTTGTTCAAACAGAAGCAATCAAAATGATCGATGCGAATACTGTCGCGACAAAATTGAATCAATTTTATGGAAAGTAACAGAAATTCAGCCGTTTGGCCTCCTTTTACTCAAATGAAAACAGCGAAAGATCCTCTTGAAATTGTTCGGGCAAAAGATGCCTTGCTATATGATGGATATGGAAAATCGTACATCGACGCGAATTCTTCATGGTGGGTGAATGTGCATGGACACGGTAACACATATTTAGCAAAATCGATTCAGGATCAATTCGAAAAAGTAGATCATGTTCTTTTGGCAGGAGTAACGCATGAAAAAGTGGAAGAATTAGCAAAACGTGTTATTGGAATTTTACCGAATCACTTCACCCGAGTTTTTTTCTCAGACGATGGTTCCACCGCTATTGAAGTAGCGCTAAAAATGGTTTTTCAATTTTGGCACAATCAGGGCATTCCAAAACGAAGAATTGTTGCTTTGGAAGGCGCGTATCATGGCGATACTTTTGGCGCTATGTCGATTGGTCAACGTGGATATTTCAACAAACCGTTTGAACATTTATTCTTTGACGTCGATTTTCTGGAATTTCCAACAAAGGAAAAGGAAATTGAAGTATTATTGAAAGCAAAAGAACTTTTTAAAACCACTGAAATAGCTGGTTTGATTGTTGAACCACTTGTACAAGGTGCTGCAGGAATGCGCATGTATTCAGTGGGTTTTTTAGATAAATTGGTTGCTTTGGCAAAGGAAAACCATGTGCAGGTTATTTTCGATGAAATAATGACAGGCTGGGGAAGGACGGGAAAAATGTTTTCCATGGATCACGGTAGTCAGAAACCAGATATTGTTTGTTTGTCGAAAGGATTAACGGGTGGAGTTTTACCGATGGGATTGACCGTTGCTTCCGATAAAATTTACGAAGCATTTCTTCATGAGGACACGACAAAAGCGTTGCTCCATGGGCATTCATATACAGGGAATCCACTGGCTTGTGCTGTTGCTTGTGCTAGTCTGGATTTATTCGAAAAAAAAGATATATGGGAAAATATCGATCGAATTGTTGAGCAACACAAAAGGTTTACTTTAAGAATGGAAAGTCATTCTAAGGTGAGTGAGGTTAGGCAGATAGGAACAATATTGGCTTTAGAAATTAAAACAGGCCAGAAGACCTCCTATTTTTCAAGTATTCGAGATGAGGCGTACGATTTCTTTATTGAGAATGGGATTTTGCTCCGTCCTCTAGGAAATGTCATCTTCTTGAATCCGCCATATTGCACAACGGATGAGCAGTTGGCATATTGTTATGAGAAAATAGAGGATTTTTTGAACCGTTAATTAAGATTCATTTCTGCTCACAATACTTCTTGAAATTTTCCAAAATACTTTGCCACCCCATTTTTTGCATATCAACATGGTTTTCTGATTCTGGCTCAAAGGTTTGGACCAATGTAACTTTACCATTATCCACTTTGAAAACATTTGTGACGGATCGTCTATCATCCAACAGCTAATTTATTTGTTCGGGATCTTTAATCACTGAATTCTGACCAAAAAATCAAACCCAAAACTTTGGTCTTTTTCTTCCATTCGGAAGGAAAATGGGCCATTTAATTTAATAGTAGCAGTGGGACAATGCCAATCGGGACTTACAAAATACCATTGTGCTATTTGTGCTGCTTGCGAAAAATTATTCCAACCTTTATCGATGGTTTGATCAATTTCCACAGAAATTTCAATTGAATTTTTCATGCCTTTTTTATTTAAAATGTAGCAAAACACGGAATTAATTTAAAATCTACGTGATAGTGATCGTCATGCAATCCATTGATTAAGGGCGTTAATTTTTGAGCGAAGTAAATTCCACAATCGTATAATGCTCTGCCTTTGGGTTTACAATAAAGTTCGTCTTTCAATTCTATTTTGAAAAGCACCTTTTCGATTTCAAGTCCTATCTTTTTTGCTTCTTCGTTCAAAGTGAGAATATGAAGTGCCATTGCATCAAAGTCTATTGCAATCGACGGGTCTTTTGTGTACTTACCGTTTTCATCAAAATCAAGTAGATAATGTTGAGCGCCCAAATTATCCAAGCCATAATACGGCACTCCATCTTTCAAAAGAGGTGTCATGAAATCCACGCTCAATCCGTTTTGATGGGTGCGATGTGGTGATAATTTTCCGCCATGCTCATGCGAACATTCCATAATACAAAAATGTCTTTCGGGACTGGTAATTTGGAGTTGTTTGTAGATGTTCAACATCGCGGTTCGCACTTTATCATTCACAAATGCTCTCGACGAAACATAACTCGTTGTATCGAAATAATTGAAATTTGGTCCAGAGAAAGGAACTAGTTTGCCATTTTCCAAAGTTCCATTCCCGACTGTTCCTTTCGAATTACTTTTATCATTGTTTTCTTCATACGTTTCTAAATAACTATTCACTTTATCCACCACAAAGGAGTCCTTTTTAGTGTCGAGTTGAGCGTGACAAGAAGCATTAACTATTAAAAGTTGTAGAATCAAGTTAGTGGAAAACCGCATAGTTTTTCTTCTTTGGATGAAGCGAAAATCGTACCATTTTCGAAAGGCAAAATAATACCCGTATCTTTGCACAAAAATACACACCGTGAAAAGTTTTGAACAGTTAGGGATTCACCCCAATTTTGTAAAGGGATTAAATGAATTGAAAATCATCAATCCGACTGAAATCCAAGAAAAAGTGATTCCTATTTTGTTGGAAACCGATCGCGATTTGATTGGTCAGGCGCAAACAGGGACAGGAAAAACGGCTGCCTACGGTTTGCCTTTATTGGCGAAAGTTGATACGAACGTGAATGAAATTCAAGGTTTGATTCTATGTCCGACCAGAGAATTGGGGCAGCAAGTCGCAAAACAATTGTTCAAATTCACGAAATACAGCGAAAAGATTTTCACGGAAGCGGTGTATGGTGGAGAACAAATTGACAAGCAAATATCCTCATTGAAACGTCCAACGCATATTGTTGTTGCTACGCCAGGTAGATTGATTGATTTAGTGAAACGGAAAGCGATCGATATTCGAAATGTAAAAACTATCGTGTTAGATGAAGCGGATGAAATGTTGAGCATGGGATTTAAAGCCGAATTAGATGAAATACTAAGCATGCTTCATTCGGTTGAGAATAAATGGCTTTTTTCGGCGACAATGCCTACTGGAATTCAGGATATAGTAAAAAAACACATTTCGCCAGATGCCCACATTATCAAAGTGAGCGGAAAGAATATCGTGAACAATAAAATTCAACACAGTTATTTGGTTTGTGAGGACGAGGTGAAATTTTCAGCCTTACTGTCTTTGATTCGCAGTGAACATAAGAATCAGGGCTTAGTTTTTTGTAAAACGAAGGCTGCGACCATCCGTTTGACAAAGCAATTATTGTCTAAAAACCTTCTAGCAGATTGCATTCATGGAGATTTATCACAGAAAGAAAGAGATAAAGCGATGCGTGCGTTTAAAAATGGTTCGGCTCAAATATTAGTGGCAACGGACATCGCGGCAAGAGGAATCGACGTAAGCGATTTGGCGTATGTGGCGCATTATCAATTACCTGAGAACGAAGAATATTACACGCATCGCAGTGGTCGTACGGCAAGAGCGGGAAAAGAAGGTTTGTCATTGGCTTTCGTCAATCCAGCAGAAATCAAATACATTCGAAAATACGAACGATCGCTAGGGATTAACTTCAAGCAGGTTCGGGCGATTTAATTTTTGGTCAGCCATAAATTGCCAGCTGAGCTTTCATACGTAAGCGGCATTTCTGAAAAAGCATTCTTGTGGTGTTTGTGGATATATTCTAAACAAAGCAATTTTTTCATGTGATTTTAGTTCCCGGACCAAAGCTAGTTCTATTGTGCACCAAGCAATCGCTTTGGTTTCCTGTTCCATTTTATGTGTCTCATCTCCCTTTGCTTTATACAAGGGCAATTCGTATAAAGATAGATGACTTTGCGATTCATAATGAGGGGCATCTTGGTTTTGTATAATTCCGTAATTCAACATAATTCCTCTTGTCTTATCGTTTTAACAAAGGTTAAAGAACCTGTTTAAAAGGTCATTATTTTAGAATAATTGTTTTTTATTATTTTATTAACACCGGATTAATTGATCATTTCACGCAAAGCGGAAATTAAAATCTAGAGTTTTAAGCAGGTCATATGGTATTAGTTTTTAAGTAGTCAGTTCCTTTTCTATTTTCAGATGGAATCGTATTTTAGAGAAAAATAAATTTAACATGAATAAACTGAAATCACTACTTATTGCATTACTTGTTGGGTCAACTTCCCTTTTTGCCCAAGGAGATTTTGAAGGAGAAATCAAATGGGGTGAACCCATGAAACTGAAAAAAAAGGAATCTGCTCCTATTCCAATTGGTTCAACAACCTCTTCTTTTTATTCCAGAAAATGGGAAAAGAATGAAAGTTTTAGGTTTGTTGACGATGTAAAGTCATCAGAAACTTTGATAAGGGAACTCGACTAGGGTTACCTTTTTCATTGAACCGTTTTGTTATATCAGAGCCAACAAGTTGAAAATCGACGTTAGCAGATGTGTAAGAATCTCATCAGTACCAAATTCACTTTTGAAATGCTCACTTTAATTGAAGACAACACTTCTTTCTAAATGAAATTGAACGGAAATTTGGGAAAGCTCCTAAATAAAAAAATCCATTCGATGTTCTTTCGAATGGATTCTAATATAATGTGTCGGACCAATTAAATTTTGATCGGCGTTTTGTTTTCCAGGTGAATATCTTCCAACATAGTATCCGTAAACTTGAAATGACCTTTTGTCGTGATAACTCTAAAAGTCCCCGATTTCATTTTACTCAATGATTCTAAAAAGAGCCATTTGGTTTTCAACAAAGAAGGATCTTCAGACTTCAAACTAATGTCGAAGAAGTAGGTGCGACCATTTTTTTCCGCTTCTATGTCTGGTGTGATAAAGCCATCCGTTCCCTTTCTGCGAAATGTTTTAGGTGTTTCGTATCCTTCAATGTCAGCTTTGATATATTCATATCCTTTCGCTTTTATATAATTAACAGCTTTCTCGATAAACTCAGTATTTTCTGCCTTTTCTGCCTGTACCATTTTCTTTTATATAATATATACACGAAAGTAAGGAAATAAAAGGGTGCACAGAAGAAAAACATGGATTATAAAATATCTTTATCGCGGCCCAATGTTCATATCTAATCAAGAAATAGACTCGATTTGCGTCTTTCGTGTCGTTCACAAGACGATATACAGATGCAATTAAAATTGCAAATAAGATTGGTGCTACAAATGTTTTTATGGTTTTCACATAATGTTCTTTGTTTGCTGGAAACTTTCTGTATATGGCAAGTAGGGTAGTAGAAAGCGATAAAATTTCAAGTTTGCACTGAGCCAAAACGTTGTATTTTTCAGTCTTTATTAAAAACTACAAAAATCAGTCTGTTTTAGTTTAATGCGACAGAACCCATTAGCAATGCGGGCAAAAAAAACTAAATTACGAATCAAATTTATAAAGTTTCTTTCGAAAAAAAATCATTGGACTCCTAACCTCACGAGATAGATTAGAAGCATAAAACATCTATGCTGCTTCAAAGTTTTTTATAAGTTGATGTCGATTCAAGAGTATAAAACAAAACAATATAGATACCTTCATACTTTTATCAAACAAATTTAAGGCAATGGGCATTAAAATCACAGGAACGGGATCTTATATTCCAACAGAAGTAGTATCGAATTTAGACTTTGCGAACCATGTTTTTAGAAATGAGGATGGTTCTAAGTTTCCACATTCGCCAGAAGTCATTGCTTCGAAATTTTTGGAAATAACGGGTATTGAAGAGCGCCGATATGTAGATAAAGAGCTTGTGACCTCTGATATTGCGTCTATTGCCGCAAAGAAGGCTATTGCAGATGCACAAGTAGACCCTGAAACCTTGGATTATATCATTTTTGCACACAATTTCGGTAATGTGCAACACGGGAAATTACAAACCGATATTCTGCCAAGTTTAGCTACACGGGTCAAACATGATTTGAAGATTAAAAACCCAAATTGTGTCGCATATGATATTTTGTTTGGTTGCCCGGGTTGGGTAGAAGGTGTCATTCAGGCGCAAGCCTATATTCGCGCTGGAATGGCTAAAAAATGTTTGGTGATTGGTGCTGAAACCTTGTCTAGAGTAGTCGATAAGTATGATCGTGACAGTATGATTTATTCGGATGGGGCAGGAGCAACCATAGTTGAAGCAACCGACGAAGAGGGAGGGATTCTTTCCCATAATACTGCCTCCTATACCTATGATGAAGCCTATTTTTTATCGTTCGGACCTTCGTTCAACAAAGAAATGAATCAAGACGAGCGTTACATCAAAATGGAAGGGCGTAAAATCTATGAATTTGCTTTAACAAAAGTTCCCTTGGCCATGAAACAGTGTTTAGACAAATCCAACATTCCTATTGAAAAAATCACAAAAGTCATTATTCATCAAGCCAATGAGAAAATGGACGAAGCGATAATCGGACGATTTTACAAACTTTTTGGCGCCAAAGTGCCGAAAGGAATTATGCCTATGAGCATCCATAAATTGGGTAATTCGAGCGTAGCAACTGTGCCGACCTTGTACGATTTGTTACTTCGCGGTCAAGTTGAAAACCAATCCATTAAAAAAGGAGATATTTTATTGTTTGCCTCCGTTGGCGCAGGGATGAATATAAATGCTTTTGTTTACGAAATGTAACTATTCGTCACCCCATCCAGAGATTTCGTCGTTGGTCTACAATTCAGTAAAGAATTTTCGTTGCGACATTATGATTTTTCACCAACCTCGAGCCATCGGCGTTGATGGTTTTATTTATTTGAAGAGTACGTTTTGGTTTTTTGGAGATGTAAGTGGCTTTAACTTCCCTTACCACCCCTTTTAAATTATCAGAAATCTGATTTTCATTCAAATTACGTATTTCCCAATCAAAATAATAATTGTAAGAACCTTGGGCATTGGAGGAATAAGTGGTAATTATGAACACTAGAAGTAGTAAAAGTCTCATGTTTTTCAGTTTAAAAGTTACGCCTCAATAAGCGACGAAAGTAAATTTGGTTACACGATTTTAAGAAGAATATGGTAGATAATCACTCATTTTTTACCATTTTTAATCAATAATTTAATCGAACCAAAAATGATTCCTACAAATTTCGAAGAATATCAAAAAGCATATCAGGAAAGTATTGATAATCCAGAACTTTTCTGGGGCGATTTTGCCAAAGGTGAATTTTCTTGGAAAAAATCGTGGGACAAAGTCCTATCAGGCGATATGGCATCGGGAAATGTGAAGTGGTTTGAAGGAGCAGAATTGAACATAACTGAAAATTGCATCGACCGACATTTGGCGACCAAAGGTAAGCATACGGCAATTATTTTTGAACCAAACGATCATACAGAAGAAGCACTTCACATTAGTTATAATGAATTAGCGAAGAATGTCAATAAAACGGCAAATATGCTCAAAAGTATGGGCGCTAAAAAAGGAGACCGAATTTGTATTTACATGCCTATGGTTCCTGAATTGGCATATGCTGTTTTGGCATGTGCAAGAATCGGGGCAATTCATTCGGTTGTTTTCGCCGGTTTTAGCGCCAAAAGTTTAAGCGATAGAATCAATGACGGTACATGTGCTATTTTAATAACTGCAGATGCTGGATTCCGAGGTGAAAAGATGACTGACCTAAAGCCAATTGCCGATGAAGCTTTGGAAAGTTGTCCCAGTGTAGAAAAGGTGATTGTGCTGAATAGAACGAATACACCGATAGAAATGAAATCGGGAAGGGATTTTTGGTGGCACGATGAATTCCCCAAATCAAACGATTTTTGCGAAGCGGAAACCATGAAAGCGGAAGATACTTTATTCGTTTTGTACACTTCCGGAAGTACGGGACAACCCAAAGGAATGGTGCACACTTGTGGCGGATATATGGTCAATGCGAATTACACGTTTCGATCTGTTTTTCAGTACAAAGAAGGCGAAGTTTATTGGTGCACCGCTGATATTGGTTGGGTAACAGGTCACAGTTATATTCTATACGGACCACTAAGTGCTGGAGCCACAACAGTAATGTTTGAAGGGATTCCACATAGCCCTGATGCTGGTCGTTTCTGGGAAGTGGTTGAAAAACACAAAGTAAATATTTTTTACACGGCGCCAACGGCCATTCGGTCACTTGAAAAAGCAGATGTGGATTTTGTTAATCGTCACGATGTAAGCTCATTGAGGGTGCTGGGTACAGTGGGTGAACCAATTAACCAAGAGGCGTGGGATTGGTATGATAAACATGTGGGAAAACACAATTGTCCTATTGTGGATACATGGTGGCAAACCGAAACGGGATGTATTATGATTTCACCTTTGGCGGGAATTACCGAGACCATTCCAACATTTGCAACACTTCCCTTGCCGGGTATTCAACCTTGCTTGCGCGACGAGCTAGGAAATGAAATCGAAGGAGCAGGAGAGGGACGTTTGTTCATGAAGTATCCTTGGCCGAGTATGGCACGCACGATTTATGGAAATCATGAACGGTATATGGATACTTATTTTAGCACCTTCAAAGGGAATTATTTCACAGGAGATGGTGCCAAACGTGATGCGAATGGAAATTATAGAATCACAGGACGTGTGGACGATGTGGTAATTGTAAGCGGACACAATTTAGGAACAGCCGAAATTGAAAATGCAATAGACGAACACCCAATGATCACGGAAGCGGCCGTTGTCGGTTATCCGCATGATTTAAAAGGAAATAGTATTTATGCCTTTGTCACATTGAAGGATATCACTTTGGTGCACGATGAAGCGACATTAAACAACTTACGACAAGAAGTTTTAACACTCGTTTCCAAGATTATCGGTCCAATTGCCAAACCAGAAAAGATACAATTTACAACCGGACTTCCCAAAACGCGAAGCGGTAAAATCATGCGTCGTATTCTTAGAAAAATTGCTTCAAATGAATTGGATTCGCTGGGAGACATTTCGACTTTGTTGAATCCAGAATGTGTGGAAGATATTATTGAGAATCGAGTGAATCGTTGAATCTGAAATGAAAAATGAATGAAGTTAATTCCTTAATTTCGCCAATCAACAATGAGCAAGAAAAAACCAAAATTCTACGTCGTCTGGGAAGGTCATTGTATCGGTGTTTTTACTTCGTGGGCCGAATGTCAAAAGCAGATCAACGGTTATCCAAAAGCTGTCTACAAATCTTTCTCAACGAGAGCAGAAGCTGAAAAAGCATTCAAAGGATATAGCTCAGATTACATTGGAAAAGATGTAAAAGAAAAGAAAAAAGAACTTTCTCCTGCAGAAATCGCTAAATACGGTAAGCCAATCGAAAATAGTATTACAGTTGATGGCGCATGTAGCGGAAAAACTGGACTTTCAGAATACCAAGCAGTTCACACGGCCGAAGGAACTCCTATTTTTCATCAAGGACCTTTCGAAGATGGGACAAATAACATCATGGAATTTTTGGCCCTAGTGCACGCCTTGGCATATTGCAAACAACACAAACTCGATTTACCGATTTATTCCGACAGTAAAATCGCCATGAGTTGGGTGAAAAAGAAAACCCAAAGAACCAATCATCCGCGTAGCGCAAAGAACCAAAAGATTTTTGAAATGCTGGATCGCGCCGTAAAATGGCTGAACGAAAACCAATGCAAAAATCCCATCCTCAAATGGGAAACCAAAGCGTGGGGTGAAAATCCCGCCGATTTTGGTCGGAAGTAATGTGATTTCCAAACAGTAAGGCATTAAGAATATTTTGTACGTCCTTTGCCTAAAGCCTTAACGTGGTTAATCTCTTCATTTCTTCAAGCAACCCGAGATTTCGAAAGACGAGTGGAGAAATTGAATGAAAAACGGAATGAAAAACGAATGTCCATAACCTCCCAACTTTCATGTCAAAAAACAGAATTACAGAATTACAAAGTTCAAGTTGATCGTAAAAAAATGATAGAATTTAGAAATGCGATGCGCGAAATTGTTTTCCCTTGTTCTCCTATTGATTATGATTACTATTTCTATCAGGAGCCAAAGAAAGGTAACGAAGAGAATCCGTTTAATTAATTGGGTGATAGAATAAAAAAAATAGAGGTGAATTTTTTTTCACCCCTAATTTACATATAAAATCATTTTAGTCACGTCTTCTAGGCGGTCTATTCCCACCATCACGTTTCGGTGCGCTTGAACCTCCAGATCCGCCTCGATTTCCACCACCACCGCCGTGCGAACTCTTTTTCGATTGAAAATCACGTCGTCCTTTGTTGCGTTGATCTTGTGGTTCTTTTTTAGGAATCGGAGCATTGGGATCCAATTCAAAAGGATTGTCCCTCATAACCGGAACTTTTTGTCCAATCAATTTCTCGATATCACGTAAGTATGCTTTTTCTTCTTGATCGCAAAAAGAAAGTGCTGTTCCACTTGCTTTCGCACGTCCTGTTCTACCAATTCGGTGAACATAAGTCTCAGAAACATTCGGTAAATCATAATTGATCACCAAAGGCATGTCCGAAACATCAATTCCACGAGCAGCGATATCAGTTGCTACAAGTACATTCATTTCACCATCTTTAAACGCTCCAAGGGCCTTTTGACGTTGAACTTGTGATTTATTACCATGAATGGCAGCGGCTGTTATCTCGCTTTTCTTTAATATTTTGACGATTTTATCGGCACCATGCTTCGTTCTCGAAAAGACCAAAGTTGCTCCTTTGTTTTCCGTTTTCAATAGATGAACCAATAACTTCGATTTGTCCCCTTTAGAAACGAAATAGATTCCTTGCTCCACTTTTTCAGCTGTTGCTTGTTCCGGCTGAATATCTACTCGTTCGTAATCACCCAAGATTTGTGTTGAAAGTTCCGCACTTGCTTTTGGCATGGTTGCTGAAAAGAACAAAGACTGACGTTCACGAGGAAGCATCTTGATGATTTTCTTGATGTCGTGAATGAACCCCATGTCTAGCATTTGATCCGCCTCATCCAAAACGAAATATTCTATATCGCGAAGCGTGATGAATTTTTGAGAAATCAAATCGAGTAAACGTCCTGGCGTAGCAATCAATACATCCATACCTTGACGCAATCGAGCCGTTTGAGCTCCTTGCTTCACGCCTCCATAAATTACAGTGTTTCTCAACTTCGTATGCTTCGAATATTCTGTGAAATTTTCTTCAATTTGAATCGCTAATTCACGTGTTGGAGTTACGACTAGTGCTTTTATTTTTCGTTGTCTGTTGTTTTCGTTATGCTCTTTTGCAAGCATCTGAATGATAGGAATAGCGAATGATGCCGTTTTTCCTGTTCCAGTTTGTGCACACCCAAGCAAGTCTTTCCCTTTCAATAGAATAGGAATAGATTTTTCTTGAATTGGAGTTGGGTTTTTGTAGCCCTTTTCTTCGAGAGCTTGTAATATAGGATCGATGATCCCGAGATCTTTAAATGTCATTTAGTTGTTTTATTGTTGCAAAGGTACGGTAAAAAGAATAGAGATGTGAGAGTAAAGAATAGAGTTGCAATTTGTTCATTACTTTTCCACTATTCTCTAATCTGAGCTCTCAAAACCAAGCGATCACTATTCTCTACTTATTGTTCAGCAAGTTCATGATCTCATCCAATTTCGGCGAAAGAATAATTTCTGTTCGTCTATTCGAAGCACGACCTTCTGGAGTTGAATTATCTCCTTTCGGGAAATACTCACCACGACCGGCTGGAGTTACTTGTTTAGGATTGACTTTATAACTCCAAGTCAAAATACGCACGACTGAAGCAGCGCGAGCTACACTCAAATCCCAATTGTCTTTGTAAAGAGCAGTTTTAATTGGAATGTTGTCTGTGTGACCTTCAACTTGAACATCTATATCTGGATTTTTTACTAAAACATCCGCCAAAAGGTTTAACGCTTCCGCACCTTTTTGCTCTAAATCAGCACTTGCTGATTTAAACATCAATTTGTCTGACATCGAAACGTATACTTTTCCGTTTTTTACATCAACGGTCAACTCATCCGAATTGAAACCAAGCAAAGCTTTGCGCAGAATGTCGTTCAATCGGTTAGTTATCGAATCTTGTCGATTAAGAACAGCCCGCATGTTCGCTATTTCCTTCTCACGCGCTTTGATTTCCATTTCTCTTTCTTCTAAAATTTTGGACATTTCGTCTTGTTTGCTTGAAGATGAATTCGTTAAAGCATCATATTTCGTTTTCCAACTTTTAGTTGCATTAACTTGATCATTTAATGACGCCTTTAGATTCATTACGTCAGAATTCAAGTCACTTATTTTCTCGTCCTTCAATTCATTTTGTTCGCATAAACTGTCTCTCTCCGAAACGGTATACATCAGTCTTTTTGAACCTTTCAGCTTTTTTTCTGGCGTTTCTCCACAGTTATAAACGGGCGCACAAGATTGTAGGATTATCGCAATAACCGCTAAGGGTAAAAGATATCTTTTCATACTGTTTGAATTGTTTTTACTAGTTTACTTTAATTTCGAATTGAAGTTTCACTTTATTTTTAAATTTAGCTTTTTTTAAGGAAGAATCCTATTACTTTTGGAACATGTCAACTGTATATGATTTTTCGTATCAAACGCCAAATGGTGAGGTTCATTCTTTTGAAGAACATAAAGGAAAAGCCGTTTTAATTGTCAATACAGCTACTGAATGTGGGTTAACGCCTCAGTTCAAAGGGTTGCAAGAACTTCACGAAAAGTATAAGGAAAAAGGCTTGGTCATCTTAGGTTTTCCGTGTAATCAATTTATGGGACAAGAACCGCTCAATGATGCCGAAATGGAACAGGCCTGTGAAATAAATCATGGCGTAACGTTTCAATTGACAAAAAAGATTGAGGTGAATGGGAAAAATGCCAATCCTTTGTACAAATATTTAAAAAACCAAAAAGGCGCATTTCTCTTT
>ERZ887849.1572-NODE-1572-length-20978-cov-9.855757_pt1 | contig 20978 bp, 23 predicted proteins | sample MGYA00521267_ERZ887849 | MGnify/ENA primary metagenome ERZ887849 (study PRJEB32303, sample SAMEA104408601) | aquatic metagenome | biome: Brackish water; feature: Pelagic; material: water | place: Baltic Sea | collected 2014-06-06T16:11:00 | depth 2,863 m ... | reverse complement strand
AACAAGGCGTGTCGTGCTGCCGCAATGTCTCTGGTCCAGACCAACTGATTGGCACTAGACCACTCACTGGCAAGATCGACTTCCGGAGGCTTCGAACAGCCCACCAGTGCGACCACGAAAATACTCCAGAGAGCTTGACCACCCTTACGCATAACGTACCTGCCGACGGGGATCAAATGCTTCCCGAATCGCTTCCCCGACGAAGGTCACCATCACTAAGATTGCGATCAGTCCACAGACAACGCTCGAGACAATCCAGGCCGCATCCAATCGATCAGTGCCTTGCTTTAGCAGTTCACCCCAGCTCGGAGTCGGGGGTGGCAGGCCAAAGCCCAGGTAATCCAAGGCCGTGAGTGCCGTGATTCCTCCCGCAATCGAAAACGGAATAAAGGTGACAATAATGGACACGGTATTTGGCAAAATATGACGCACAATGATCCGGGTCGGGCTCGCGCCCAATGCACGTGCCGCAAGCACATAGTCACGCGCTGCCTCTTTATAGGTCGCAGTGCGCATGTACCAGGTCATCCCCATCCAACCAAACAACACCATCAAACTGACCAATAAACCAAATCCAGGCGTCACAATGCTGGCGACAATCATGATGACGTACAAGAACGGCACGTTACTCCAGATTTCAATCAGACGCTGAATCCCAAGATCGACCCATCCGCCACGGTACCCCATCCAGCATCCCAGACCGATGCCGATCACATAGGTACTCAGGAGGAGCGCCATGCTGAACCAAATTGCAATGCGAAAACCGTATACCAACCGTGCCGCCACATCCCGACCTGCGACGTCGGTTCCAAGATAATGATCTCGGCCCGCATTCGGTGGATGCGGTGCAAACTCCCCGTCATACGTATTGATCTCAAGTGGGTTAAACGGAATCAGTGGCATCACCACCCAATCCCCTTGATTGGCAGCCTGAAAACGGCCTTTTAAGTCTCGGTAATTCGTCTCATACGCATAGTCTTCCCCAAATACAGTGCCCGGAATGACCGCACCGTAGGTTGGAAAATGCCAAGTGCCTTGATACACCACGATGAGCGCCCGTGAGTTGACAAACAGCTCAGCACAGAGTGACAACAGCATCAGGGCACCAAGGATCAGAGCGCTCCAATAACCGCGCCGCATCGCTCGAAAGCGAGCAAATTTCGCCCGTGTGATTGGATCGATGCGCATCATCCGAACCGTACCCTCGGATCGACCCAAGCAACACATAGGTCTGAGAGGATATTACCGATTAAAAACAGAAGCGACGAGATCACCAAGATCCCCATCACCACCGGATAGTCCCGCTCCAATAAGCTTTCGTACCCTAACAAGCCAAATCCGTTGATGTTGAAAATTGTTTCGATCAAGAACGATCCAGAAAGAATGACGCTGATATTGTTGCCAAAGTGAGTGGCCAATGGAATCAATGCGTTGCGGACTGCATGCTTTCGAATCGCGTCGCTAAATGACAGGCCTTTCGCAAGCGCTGTGCGCACATAGTCAGCAGCCAATTGATCCATCAACGCGTTTTTCATCATAAATGTCATGACCGCGAAGCTCCCCAACAGATAGGCCAACAAGGGAAGAATGGAGTGCCAAATAATATCTTTGACCTGACCAAAACCGCTCAACTCCTCAAAGCGCTCCGATGTAAACCCTCCCAGCGGAAACCAATCCAGTTGTGCGGCGAAGGTCGTCAACAGGGCGATGGCTAACACATACCCTGGAATGGCATAACCGACGAATACAATGGTCGAGGACACATGATCAAATCGCTGGCCGTGGCGAAGTGCCTTAGCAATGCCGAGCGGAATCGAAATGGCATAGGTTAAGATCAAGGTCACAAGGCCGTAGTACAAGGAAATGGGGAGACGGTCAGCAATGATGTTCCAGACAGGTTCGTGATAACGGGTGCTCATTCCCAAATCCAATTGCAACACGCGGCCCAACCAATTCAGATAGGCTTCTGGAATCGACTGATCGAATCCGTAGTAAGCCTCGAGTTGCGCGAGCTGCGCACTGGATAGGACGCCGCCACGCTCTGGGCCTGCCAATGCAGTGGCCGTATCACCCTGTGCCATCTGCATCTCAGTCATCATCCGCTCAATCGGACCACCCGGCACTAAGCGAGTCAGTGTAAAGACTAATAATGTGATGCCGAGAAAGGTCGGGATCATCAGTAAAATACGGCGGAAAAAGTACTGAGTCACAGTTTCGGGTTCTCAATCGGGGCCGTTCTTGGTTCAATACAGAGACTATGGCGCCAGCCCTCAAAGGATGCAATCTTGCAAGCACTGGAATTATTTGATGACGCTCCACATCGAGAGCACGCGGTCTCGTTGTTTGATCAGGACTTTCGGCATGCAGGACAAACCGACGACCTCACCATCTTCCAAGCCGAATATAGCTTGAAGCAACCTGAGCTCGAGTGTTTGCATTGCCTGTTGGCAGATCAATTAATTGGCGAAGATGATGAAACCCCTTGGCTGTCAGCCCCAGTCATGGCCGCCTATGTGTCTCTCGCGGAGCGAGAAGATGGGGTGCCAGTGCGAATGGATGATGCCATTTGCATCCTAGAGAACCGCTCTCGGCTGTATCTCGTGCGCATGATTCTCCGGCAACCAACCTTGCCGCCTTGGGAGCAGGATGCCGATCTCACCATCACAATCTACCGCGCAGAGTCGCAGGATGGGGTGCATCAAGGCTTTTACGATCAAGTCGCCAATGAAGCGCACGATGCAATGGCCGCCTGCTTGTACTGGCATGGCCAAATGGATATCGAAGATGATGCGATCCGTGAAAACCATCAAATTGCTGTAGAAGCCCTGCAAACAGTGGTGCGCGACCTGATTGATGAGTTCAATCAGCAAATGCCAGAAGGCTTAGTTGCGAACCTAGAACAAAGCGGCATGTTCGACGATGACTTTGAGGAATCCACTGACGACGAAGAGGATGACGATGAGAATGGACAAACGGTGCACTGATGCCGGATGTGGTCCATTTATCTGAGTCTGACATCGGCCGTGTGATTGAAATGGCGTGGGAAGATCGCACACCCTTTGAAGCCATCGAAACCCTCTATGGACTCAGCGAATCTGGCGTGATCGCACTGATGCGTCGCACCCTCAAACCACGCAGTTTTCAGTTGTGGCGCGCACGTGTCTCGGGGCGAGTCACCAAGCATCGGGCGAAACGTGGATTCGTCTATGGTCGCCACGTTTGCCCAACGCAGCGAACGCGCTAGCAGCTAAGGCAAGGCGCATCTGTTATTCACTTTTGATATAAAGAATGAATTAAATATTCTTTTTCGATCTATCGAGGGCTCGTTATTCTGCGCATCCAAGTGGTGTCACCAAGGAATGAACGATGTCTGCAAAGCGATGGGTTGCCGCGATCCTCTTGAGCGTCTCGAGTGCCACGTCATTCGCGCTCAATGCCGTGATCAATTCGTTTGATCTGGTTGACTTGATTGATGCGAATGAGGTCATCGTACTCGACATCCGAGAGCAGGCGACAGAGTTCAAGGCGGGTCACATTCCTGGTTCGCGTCACTTGCCCTACACAGCATTTCGTGGACCTGATCATAATCCAGGCCAATTACTGTCACTTGACGTGCTTTCCGAGCGGCTCGAATCGATCGGTTTGACGCCGAAAGATGCGATTGTGATTGTGCATGATGGGGTCACAACGTCAGATTTTGGTGCCGCAGCACGCGTCTATTGGACATTGAAATCGGTGGGTTTTGAGTCACTGTCGATTTTAAATGGCGGGTTTCGAGGCTACCAGAAAGATGGTTTTGACCTCGCATCAGGTGACCATGAGATCACCCCAACAGAGCTGGAATTGCGATTTAATGGTCAATGGTATGCAGGAACGAGAGACGTTCAGGATGCGGTTGAGGGAGCCGAGGGCCTCCTCGTTGATGCACGGCTGGCGGCGTTTTATGAGGGCACATCGTGGCATGCGGCAGCAGGGCGTCCAGGTGCGATCCCGGGCGCGAATCTGATTCCGTTCGAGCGTTTTTTTGACGCTGGAACACCCTTACTCAAGGACGACGGCGACGTGCTCGCTATCGTCACTGACTACAATCTTCAAGGTCCTCAAGTAATCACCTACTGCAACACTGGGCATTGGGCGGCAACCAACTGGTTTGTGTTGAGCGAAGTCGCACGGATTCCCAATGTCAAACTGTATGCCGAGTCGATGGTGGAATGGTCAAACACGGGGGCGCCCATGGTGAATGTGCCTTCCGCCCTGCAGTTCGCCATGTTGAAAACAAAGGGCTGGCTCGACCGACTGGTCAACTGATGCGTCAAGGCGGTTAGCCTCAAGACCCTGCTGAATGAAGAGTGTTATAGCGGCCATAGGCCATGGTATTTTTAGGAGAATCAAACATGTTGCGTCATCTACTCGTCGGCATCGCCGTTGTCACCTCTGTCTCTTTGACGCAGGCGGCAACCCTGTCACCAATCATCGAGGCTTCGGATTTAAACGCCCTGGTACAACAACAGGCGGTCAAGATCGTCGATATTCGCGGTGACGTAAAAGCGTTCGCGCAAGCGCACATTACGGGATCCGTCCAGATTCCGTACGGGAAATTCCGTGGGCCTGCAGAAAACCCAGGGAAATTACCTGAGTTAACGCAACTGGCGGCCATTTTCGGTGCTGCAGGCCTGGATCTCAGTGATTCAGTCGTGGTTGCACATGAAGGAAAAAACAGCTCAGATTTTGGGGCTGCGGCGCGCGTGTACTGGACGCTTAAATCCGTCGGTTTCGAAAATTTGGCGGTCCTAAATGGCGGGGTCAAAGCCTATCAAAGTGCCGGATTCGCGATGGCCTCAGGGGTGCCTCAGGTACTGGCAACATCCCCAACACTGGTATTTAACAATCAGTGGTATGCCTCAACTGCAGATGTGCAAGCCGAGACACAAAATTCGGGAACACGATTACTCGACGCACGTCCTGCCGACTTCTTTAATGGCAAAGCATGGCATGGTGCTGCCAGCAAGCCCGGCGCACTGCCTGGCGCAGATAATTTCGCATTTGACGCATTCTTCGCACCCAAGTCTCCTTTGTTAAAAGCGCAAGGTGAGGTTGTTGAAATCGTCAAGGCCAACGGACTGGATACCGCCAATACAATCAGTTACTGCAACACTGGACACTGGGCAGCAACCAATTGGTTTGTGTTAAGCGAAGTCGCCCAAGTGCCCGACGTCAAGCTCTATGCAGAATCCATCGTGGCCTGGTCAAATACCGACTCACGCATGGATAATGTGCCATCAGCGATCCAGTTTGCCGTGTTGAAAACCAAAAAATGGTTTAACGAGCTCGCAAATTAAAGGACGCCAACAACAGTCAGGAAGTACACTCTACCTATGATTCTTCGTGTCGGTCTGATCGTGATTCTTCTGGGAGCGCTCGCTATTATGGCGGGCGTTCGCTATGCACTGACCGCCCTGGTTGGGTTGGGTATTGGATTTATCTTGGAACGATTTGGGTTTGGCTTCGCCGGTCCTTGGCGGCGCCTCATTCGAGAACGGCAAGGGCAGGGGGTTCTTGCCCAGTGTGTCGCGATTGGTTTGACCGCAATTATCATCCAGCCCCTGATTGCCCAATCGTCATCCTTAATCGGCGCAATCGCGCCAGTATCAGTCACCATGATCTTAGGCGCATTGATCTTTGGCTTTGCCATGCAACTGATCCTCGGGTGCGGATCAGGGACGCTAGTCAACGCGGGATCTGGAAATCTCATTGCATTGGTTGCACTGCCTGCATTCTGTGTGGGTAGCTTTCTGGGCACATTAATCCTGCCGCTCGCGATCATCAACACCACCCACATCACTGTGTCACTCCCAGAGACCTTTGGGGTCGCACCAAGTCTCGTGATTACCGTGGTCGGCCTTATTGGGTTAGCCGCGTGGGCGACTCGCGGGCAGGGCACGGCACGATGGAATAAGCAGCTTCTGATTGCCGCTGTCTGTGTTGCCGTATTGGCTAGCTTGCATGTCGTCATCGCAGGGCAACCCTGGGGTGTGGTCTATGGACTCGGACTATGGGCGGCCAAATTCGCGACAGGGCTTGGCTGGGATCCCAGCACTGCAGACTTTTGGATACACCCAATCAACGCCCAAGCACTGTCACAGTCTGTGCTGACAGACACCACATCGCTCACCGACTTTGGATTAATCGCTGGAGCCGCCTTAGCAGCATGGAAGGGCGCAGAACAGACCGCGCTTCGCCCGTCTGTGCAATGGTGGTTCTATGGCGCGATCCTGGCTGCAGGATTGGCGCTCGGCATTTCGTCCCGTCTCGCGTTTGGATGCAATGTCGGCGCCTTATTTAGTGGCATCGCCTCAGGCAGCTTACATGGATGGATATGGCTCATCGCCGCCTTCATTGGTTCTATCGGAGGGGTCAGTGCTCGCGACTGGCTGTGGCAACGCGCCGTGCCGAAGGGGGCAATATGACCCGCCGTGCTGGCATTGGACTCGCCATGCTTTGGCTGATTATCGTCATCAGTGGGGACTGGTTACTTGGCGCGGCGCCCGACCCTTACCGTGCCCCAGATCCGATCGCATGGGGGTCGACATCCGGAGGCAGCGGTGCCATCTGTACATTTGCGCCGCCAACGCGAGCGCAATGATGCAAGCTTGGTTCATGAGCCCTCTCGGCGCTGTGACCGCGCACTGGAATGGATGTGCCGTCACGCACATTGAGTTCCTTCAATCAGAGACTCTCGGCGACACCGCGCGCAAGTTTCCAAAGACCGTCTATGCGGAGATTCAGGACTGCTTAGATGGGCGAACTGACGCTCTCGACCTACCCATTGCTTTGCAAGGAAGCGCATTTCAACAGACGGTTTGGCACGCTTTACGGACCATTCCCCGCGGCCAATTGCTGACCTATTCGGTGTTGGCAGAGCAGGTGGGCAATCCTCGCGCGACTCGCGCTGTGGCCAATGCCTGTGGATCAAATCCCTGCGCCGTTTTGATTCCCTGTCATCGGGTCATACGACGCAATCAAGGGTTGGGAGGGTATGCCTGGGGTATCGATCTGAAGATAAAACTGCTCACAAGAGAGGGCTGGGCCGTGACTGATCAAGGGATCGTGCTCTCCCGAGGGAGTTGATCTTTGAATGCCCAAAGGTAGAGCGCCAAATAGGTGCGATACGGCTCTGCCTGACGCAACATCTGCTGACGATTAATTTGAGCCTCCTGTGCAAGACCGTCCATCCGTGTCCGCAAAATAAGATCGCCATCAGACCAACAGTCCGGATCTTGGCACACAAACATCGACCACATTGCAACCGTCCATGGACCAATGCCAGGGACCTGCGTCATCTCGGTCAGTCGCTGCGGATACGCTAGGTTTTGCCATTGAGAGAATTTAATATCACTCAATAAGCTGATGAATTGAATCGTTTTTTGCTTCGCTTTAGAAAGACCATGTGCGTCAAGCTGGCCACGTTGTGCTGCCGCATACAGGGCCTCTCGACTGGCAAACGAAGTAAACACACGCTCGCGAATCGCGCGCGCCGCCTGTGCCGACACTTGCTGCCCAATGACGACGCCGACCAATCCATCCCGTGGATCATCCCCATACCGATGCGGGATCTCGATCGGCCCAAGTGATGCGATCATTAGGGATAGCTTTTTTGGCATCACCTTGATTAGATGGAGATGTGCGTTGAGTGCCATCTGAGCAGACATCGTAAAATGAGGAGACTCCACTCATGATCCATATGATTGCGTTAATTCGGATTAAGAATAGCGTGTTGTTTAGCGAATATCGCGCACGTGTTCCGGAAACGCTCGAGCCCTATGGTGGTTCGTTACAATTTCGGGCGAATGCGAGTTTAACGCTCGATGATGAAAATCATCTCGGTGACTTTTCACAAGTTGCCTTGTTCGAATTCCCATCGGAGTCTGCGTGTCTAGATTGGTATGAGTCGGATGCATACCATGATTTACTGGCGCTGCGTGAACAGGCTGGTCAGTTCACCCTCTTGGCGCTCGATGCATAACGCGCATAATGATTATTATGTTAAATAGAAGATATTCAACCAAATCGTGATGAGGAGCTCCCATGCAGGTCAACCACTACTTCGACGATAATGTTCTCTCAATCGGTTTAGACAATGCCGCAGGACATCATACAGTAGGCGTGATGAATCCAGGTCGCTACGAGTTTTCCACCTCTCAACAAGAGCACATGGTGGTGATCTCAGGGACCCTTGTGATTCAGCGAGATGGCGATGACGAGCCGCAGTTATTCTCTGAAGGTGAATCCTTCGATGTACCGGCGCATCAACGTTTTCAATGCGAAGCCACTGAGATGACTGCTTATCTCTGCACCTATTTGGCTGGCTAATCGGTTGACCAGCGCCCTTCATCGACTCGATCTTCATGGCATGGAGTGCGCTGTGCGAACCTGGGGGCACTCTGGGTTAAAGCCTCTGATCGCCTGGCATGGATTTGCGCGGAACAGTCTCGATTTTAATACCTTAGCGGAGTCTTTGTGTGCGACCTATTTTGTCATTGCACCAGACACACCGGGGCGTGGGCTGAGCGCCTGGCTTTCCCCTGAGCTGTATCGCTTTGAAACCTATACAGATCTCGCTCAGTTGATGATTGAGCACTTTGCCGCGCCCAAGCCCGTTGATTGGATCGGCACGAGCATGGGAGGCATTATTGGCATGCTGGTCGCCGAGCAGCGCCCTGAGCTGATTCGGTCATTAGTCTTAAACGATATTGGTCCAGAAGTTCCTCAATCTGCAATCGATCGTATCGCCAGTTATACCGGCATTCTTCCAATTTTCCCGTCATTACAGGAAGCCGAGGCGCATTTTCGAGCGGTCTATGTGCCGTTTGGGCCGCTCACAGACAATGAATGGGCCCAATTGACGGTGTCCTCCGTCCGACGGACTGCGGATGGACTCTGGACACCACATTATGATCCAAACATTAACAAGCATTTCGGGGTTCTGCCGCGCGACAGTGCGCTTGCTTGGGCACGGTTTGAAGCCATGAGCTGTCCAACACTGGTCATTCGAGGCGAGACCTCAGATCTCCTAACTGACGCCATCGCAGAACGGATGAGACTGTCTAGAAATAATGTTCAACGCGTTGATTTTAAGAATGCTGGGCATGCTCCATATCTCAATACAACCAGCCAAATTCGAGCGATTAAGCAGTTTTTAGCGTCCGACTAGCTACGACTCACTGGGAGGCGAACGATGAAATCTGTATCCACATCGACCTCGGCATCCGAGAGCATCCAGTCCCCAACACAGTACCCACCCGCTTCCATGGCTTCGCTCGAACCAGTTCGCAGTGGATGCCACAGTGGCAAGGGTAATCCTGCATCAATCCGGCGATACGCACAGGTGTCTGGCAGCCAGTGATATTGATCGCGAGATAACGTCCGGACATTCAAGCAGCCATCGACACGTTCTGTACGGTCCGAATACACCTGGCAACTCCGCGATGCGCTGAGGTATTGACAGCCCACACAGGTGAATTCCACCTCACCGGTATCCTCATCTTCAAACTTGTGCAAACAGCACAGTCCGCAACCATCACAAAGCGATTCCCACTCAGAATCAGTCATCGCATCCAAGGTCTTGGTTTGCCAAAATGGCAATACGTCTGGTGATGACACAACTGACCTCTTCTTGTCCAATGGGCTTGGTTTCCGGTGAATTCGTAACCACTGTATGCGAGTATTTGTGTTTCGCATATAGGAGCGTCGAATGATCCCACTGTTGCCCCCTCGCCCACCTGAGGACGCTGCGATTGGCGCTTTTTTGCACGCCCTTGAATTGGCTGGATTCGAGGGAGAATTGGCAAGTGACGATGCGACGCGAACTGTCTTGGGCACGGACAACAGTATTTACCAAATCACGCCAGATGCCGTCTGCTTTCCCAAACACACCGCTGATGTTCAGCGAATCATGACTGTCCGCCGTGAGCCAGACTTTGCGCATCTCAATCTCTATCCACGCGGCGGCGGTACCGGGACTAACGGCCAGTCGTTGGGGGCTGGTGTCATGATCGATCTATCACGACACATGAATCAAATTCTAGAGATCAATCTTGACGAGCGCTGGGCGCGCGTGCAGGCAGGCGCCGTGAAGGATCATCTTAATGCCCAAATACGATCTGCTGGACTGTTCTTCGCTCCAGATCTATCTACCTCCAATCGAGCCACCATCGGCGGAATGATCAATACAGACGCCTCAGGACAGGGGTCCGTGCGGTACGGCAAAACGCGGGATCACGTGCATGCATTGACTGCAATCTTAGTCACCGGCGAATGCATCACAACGCGTCCATGGGCCGATGCACAATGGCAAGCGTTCCCCCAAGACTCAGCGGAATTCCGTTTGGCATCTGCGTTGCATCAGATCGATGTCACACATCATGATGCAGTCAAAGCTGCCTTTCCAACGCTCAATCGTTGCCTGACTGGATATGATCTCGCGCACCTAAGGACCGATGACGGACGCTTGGATGTCAATAGCGTGCTGTGCGGCTCCGAAGGGACCTTAGCAATTGTGACCGAGGCGGTGATTGGTCTTGAGCCCTTACCCACAGAAGTTGCGTTGGTTGCAGTTCAGTATGAAAGCTTCATGGATGCCCTGCTTGATGCGCGGACACTCATGACCCACGGCGCAACCTCCATCGAAACCGTGGACTCCAACGTGCTCAATCTGGCCATGAAGGACTTCATTTGGGATCAGGTGAAGGCGTTTTTCCCCGCACATGAGAAGACGCTCTCGGGAATTAACTTGGTCGAATTCACAGCCTTTGATACGGAATCCCTGGCGATCAAGGTCGATGAATTTAGCGCTTACCTGTCTGGCATCGCCGCAGACGGTGGGCGATCGTTTGCTCACACAGTGGCGCGCGGACATACCCAAGTTAATCAAATCTGGGCAATGCGAAAGCGTGCTGTCGGTCTACTCGGTGGTACCGTCGGGACTAAAAAGCCAGTCGCCTTTGTGGAGGATACCTGCGTTCCGCCGGAGAACCTTGCGCCCTACATTGCAGAGTTCCGCGATTTGCTCGATAGCCATGGCCTGCAATACGGCATGTTCGGTCACGTGGATGCTGGCGTCTTACATGTGCGCCCTGCTCTCGACCTCAAGGATCCAGACGCAATCGCCATGGTGCGCACGATCACCGACGCGGTGGTTCAACTGACCCATAAATATCATGGGCTTCTCTGGGGCGAACATGGAAAAGGCGTTCGATCCGAATATGCACCTTTGTTTTTCGGGGACCTCTACCCTGTGATTTGTGAGGTGAAGGCACTGTTCGATCCCGAGAATCGACTCAATCCAGGGAAAATTGCTGCCCCAGACCAAAGCATCGACCTGTTGAAGTTGGATGCCGTCCCATTGCGTGGCGCCCGCGATCGACGCGTGAATCCAGCGCTGACAGAGGCAGCCTCAACAGCCATGACCTGCAATGGCAATGGCGCGTGCCACAACTACGAGTTTGATGATCGTATGTGTCCAAGTTGGAAGGGCACGCGTGATCGAAAACACACCCCAAAAGGGCGCGCAGGTCTGATGCGCGAGTGGGTCACGCGCTTATCCGATGAAGGCGTACCCGCCCTTCCCCAAGCTGGCATCGCGTCGCAAATTCTTGATTTTCCCATGACTGTCTGGAATTCGATGCGCCGGGATTCGCAACCTGACTTTAGTCATGAGGTTTACGACGCCATGTCCGGTTGCCTCGCCTGTAAGTCCTGCGCAGGTCAATGCCCGATTAAAGTCAGTGTGCCCACCTTCCGTGCTCAGTTTTTACAGGCCTATCACACCCGTTATGCCCGTCCTGTGAAGGATTGGCTGATCAGTACACTTGAGTTCGTAGTCCCCTTCGCAGCGCAGGTGCCAGCACTCTACAATGGGGTCATTGACGGTCGGATTGGACGCGCCGTTCTTAAACGACTCGGCATGATTGATTCGCCTCGTCTCACCGGCATAGATCCGCATCGCGCCGCTGTCGAGGCCGGGTTTGCAGTCACTAAACTCGATCACTTAGAGGCCCTGGCAAAGACGGACCCTGACCGTTTCGCGCGCCAAGTCGTGATCGTCCAGGATGCATTTACCAGTTACTTTGAAACATCTTTATTAATCGATGTGCTCCGCCTACTCAAACTCAGTGGGTTTGAGCCAACTGTGCTGCCCTTCCGCGCTAATGGAAAACCGTTGCACGTACATGGCTTTCTCGGTTGGTTCCAACGAGTTGCTGACAAACAGGTTCGTGTGCTCAATCATCTCGATGTCTTGGGAATACCCTTAGTCGGAATCGATCCATCGATGACGCTGACATATCGCTCAGAATATCTCGAGTCAGGCCTGAACCCCCCGAACGTTTTTCTGATTCAAGAATTCCTGATGAGCCGTCAAGCAGAGCTCACACTCACAACGCGCCTTCCTGTTCGACGCTTTAGTCTACTCGCGCACTGTACCGAGGCGACCATGGCCCAAACCACATTGAAAGACTGGCAAACGCTGTTTGCGCTGGCTGGTCACCGACTCGATCTAGAGCCGGTCGGCTGTTGTGGAATGGCGGGAACGTATGGCCATGAGACTCAGCATCAACAGACCTCTCGAGTGATTTATAGTCAAAGTTGGCAGCCGAAAGTGGAAGCGCGATCAGACGTGACCTATCTTGCCACCGGCTATTCCTGCCGTTCACAGGTCAAACGCCTCTCAGCACAATCACTGCAACATCCGATATCTGCGCTTTTGGATGCCATCTCAGAACCCAGCTAAACCCGACTTTGCCGGCGTCCAACGCCGGCAATTGGTCGTAGTGGCTGAACCTGAGCAAACCGACGCAACGGATTACGTGATGGTTGAATGAGACTGAGCCGATCTTTCTTTGCACGCAAACAATACACCGCTCCGATCGGCCATTCGCGACGAGCCATTCGATGCTCTGCACCTTTGAAGACACGCCTTAACAGACGCTTCGCAAATGGCAAACTGTACACCGCATAGCGTGTTAACTCAGGCTCAAGCCCCAACAAGCGACACCAATCCTCAGCCCGCCACACACTGAGATATTTGAATTGCCAAGGAACAATGCTGTCCAACCGTGTACTGAGAAGCCGTCGAACCCCCCAGGTCGACTGCGGATTAAAACCAAAGATCAGTAAGCGTCCCCCCGGTTTTAAAATACGCTCCACTTCGCGTAACAACTGATGCGGCTCTTCACTTAACTCAAGGGTGTGTTGAAGAACAACAATATCGATCGATTCACTCGCCAGCGGGAGCAACTCAAGCTCTGCTTGCAGGGTCGGACAGTGTGTATGCGCAGGCATATCGGTTCCTGTCATCACATGAAAACGCACAGGCGCGAGCGAATCCGCAATCAACGGAAATCGGGAGCTGCCTCCAATTTGCACCACAGTTTTGCCGAATAATCGGCGCAGTTCCTTGCGCGCCAAACGGCGTTCTTCAACCTGTACCCGATGTCCTAACTGACCACTGATCCAGCGATCCCAGGCGATCTGGCGCTCACTCGGCGATAATCTAAAGGCACGACGTTTTTCCATGTCTTCATGCTACCATTCGAGGCTTATGCTTCAAGCACAACAAAAGGAAGACACCATGGGAATGTTGTCAGGAAAACGCGCTCTTGTGATTGGCGTGGCCAGCAAACTCTCCATCGCTTATGGCATCGCCGATGCATTGCATCGCGAAGGCTGCGACCTCGCGTTCACATATCAAAATGACAAGCTGAAGGATCGCGTCTTAGGCTTTGCAGAAGGTTGGGGTACTCCTGCCTCTCGCTGCTTTCCATGTGATGTCGCAAGTGATGCAGACATTGACCATGCATTTGTTGAGTTGGCTTCCCAATGGGATGGCCTGGATATCCTCATCCACTGCGTGGCTTTTGCGCCTGGCGATCAACTCGCGGGACGATTCGTGGATGTCACCACTCGGGAAGGGTTTCACGTTGCGCATGATGTCTCGGCTTACAGCTTGATTGGTGTCACACGGGCAGCGCAGCCCTTGATGTCCGGCCGAGCTGGCAGCATCATCACCCTATCCTATCTGGGCGCTGTGCAAACCATGCCGAACTACAACGTCATGGGACTGGCAAAAGCGAGCCTAGAAGCTGGGGTGCGTTATCTTGCGACAAGCTTGGGACCGGAAGGTCATCGTGTAAACGCAATCTCAGCCGGACCGATCCGGACCTTGGCTGCAAGTGGGATTAAGGATTTTCGGTCGATGCTTGCATACAACGCATCACGAACCCCCTTACGGCGAAATACAACTATCGAGGAAGTCGGAAATACGGCTGCTTTTTTAGGATCTGATCTGGCGTCAGGAATCACTGGGCAGGTCATCTACGTGGACAATGGCTTTAGCATTACGGCAATGGGTGAATCGGATAACGCATGAGTTGGCAGATCGCGCGGATTACCGCGTTCAACGACAACTATATTTGGGCCTTGCATCAAGGACAGAACGCGTGGGTCGTCGACCCTGGTGACGCGTTGCCCGTCCTTGAGTGGCTTGCTGCGTCGTCATGTCAATTACAAGGAATTTTGCTCACCCATTGGCATAACGATCATCAGGGTGGCGTGAACGCCCTGTTGCATGTGTTCCCAACAATTCCTGTGATTGGCTCTCTAAAGCCTCTCAATGGACCCTCGTCACCGGTTTCGGATGGTGACTTGATTCAAGTCCTTGGACTGGACTTTCAAGTTCATGCGACCCCTGGGCACACACTCGACCATGTCTGCTATGTGTGCACCGACCCGCGGTTGGATGCCCCAATCGCGTTCACGGGAGACACCTTGTTCGCCGGTGGATGCGGGCGTTTGTTTGAAGGCGACGCAGCCCTCATGTTCTCCAGTCTGCAGAGATTGAATTGCTACCCAGGCAATACCCAAATCTATTGTGCACATGAGTACACAATTGCTAATTTACGCTTTGCTGTGGCCTGTGAACCCCATAATTCTGAGACGCTCACTCGATTGCAAGATGCGCAAACGCTGGTTACGCTCGGCCAATCAACAGTGCCCTCAACACTGGGCTTGGAGCGGCTTACAAACCCTTTCTTGCGTGCTGATACCGCAGCCGAACTTGGTCGTCGCCGGTCATGGAAGGATCAGTTTTGACTCGGGTAACACTCTCAACATTGGTGCTTGCATCGATTGCGCTCAATGCATGCCAACCGATCACGCCCGTGTCTCAGACGTCATCGACACCAGATCGTGTCGAGCCAATACCGGTCGTGATTCAGCCTGTTGCCGCAGAAGTCACGGTTGAGAACGAGCCAGGAAACGACGAGGTCAATCAGGTACAACCGCTTTCTGAGCAAGATCTCTATGATCCCCTCGCCATTATTCGGGAGCTTGGGCAAGCAAAGGATTCACCCGAAATCGTCCCTGACGAACTGATGACACCTGAGATCAGTCCCTCGCGTGACCTCACCGCCGATTTCCCCAAGCCTCCGGTCGACGACCTGATTCCGTCCATGCCTATCGCGTCTGAACAACCTGAGCGGGTTGAACCCCTTGACAAAAGTGAGCCCATCCAACCACCGAGCGTCGAACCAGAGTCTGCGATCTGGGAACGTCTGCGTCGCGGGTTCAGCTTGCCAGATCTCCCAGGTAATCGAGAAGCGACAGGACACATCAAGGGCTTGGTCGATAACCCGGGCGCACTGGATGACTTTTTGAACAAGGGAGCACTGTATTTACCCTTTGTTTTGAGTGAGGTTGAGAAGCGTCAAATGCCTCTGGAGGTTGCGCTCCTACCCTACGTTGAGTCAGGTTATTCACCGTGGGCTGTCTCTCCCATGGGTGCTATGGGAATGTGGCAGATCATGCCCGGTACCGCGCGGACACTCTCGTTGAAGCGTGATAATACCTGTGATCAACGACGAGATTTAGTCGAATCCACCCGTGCAGGATTGGACTATTTAGAGAGCTTAGCGAAACGCTTTGATGGTGATTGGATGCTTGCCTTGGCCGCCTATAATGCGGGCCCAGGGCGGATCGAACGTGCGCTTAAGGCAAACCAAGCCAAAAAACTGCCAATCGACCTCTGGTCACTCAAACTACCCCGTGAAACCACCCGGTATGTGCCCAGGCTCCTCACGCTGCGAGATCTAATTCGGGATGCGGATGCACTGAAGGTTCGCTTACCTGACCTCCCATCGGAGATCGCCTTTACAACCGTCTTTCTTGAAGCACCCATGGAAGTATCGTTGGCCGCTGAACTCAGTCAACTCAGTATTGATGAGATCCGTCGTCTCAACCCCTGTATCCGCAGTTGGATCACCCCATCGCACCAACCGTACACCCTATTGCTACCAACGGATGCGGCAGGTAGCTTTGCGGCTCGATTGGTGTCGGTATCAGTCCGCGACTATATCCGAACCCGGCCATACAAAATTGCAACTGGCGACAGTCTGAGCCGCATTGCCCAAAAGGTCGGCGCGACGGTCGATGAACTCAAAGTCCTTAACGGACTCAAGTCTTCACGCATCATTGCTGGACAAACGCTGCGCGTTCCGAATACCGGTGAATCCGCAAGTACACTGGTCGCGATGAGTGATGGCGGCCCAGGCGATACCTTCCGCTACAAAGTGCGGTCTGGGGATTCGTTATGGGAGATTGCGCGTCGATTTAATACCACAGTGAATTCTCTCAAAGATCTCAATAATGCGAGCACATTGATTCGACCAGGGCAGTGGTTGACGATCCCTCTCAACTAACGCGCACCTCAGGCAGTGTGGGATGTCAGCGGATATCCACGCTCAGTCAGAAAATGATCAATCAACCCACGCGAAATAGACGCATGTTGGGGTAATGGTGGTAACCGATCCGGATGAAACCATTGCGCATCAATAATCTCAACGCCATCGACTTGTATCTCACCTGAGCGCCATTCCGCCCGATAGCCCAACATCAACGAATGCTTAAATGGCCAACTTTGACTACCGAGAAATTTTGGCGGATGAATGTGTACCCTCACCTCTTCAAAAATTTCCCGATGACAGGCATGTTCAGCGGACTCGCCGGCTTCGACAAAACCTGCCAAGGTGGAATACATGCCATTGGTAAATCGCGGTGACCGGGCTAATAACATGTCATCGCCACGGGTGATCAATATAATGATCGAGGGCGAAACTCGCGGATAGCTGATTAAACTACAGGAAACACACTGCCTGCCTCGGTCTGAGGACGACGGGCGCATCGACTGTCCACACGCCCCGCAAAAACGATGCTCTCGTAGAAAATCCAGCCACTGCAATGCTGCACTGAGTGGAATGAACTCGGCACTGGTTGCACCAATAATGAGTGGTCGCGGTGGCGACCAAATCCAAGTTTCCTCAAAGGTGTCAGAACTATCTACCACCCAATATGTCCGTTGATCCACGGTCCCAATCAAATGCTGCTCAAGTCCCTCAATTCGTTGATCGTGACGTTCGATCAGAAGCGCACGCCCGGTTGTGTCCGCTGCCAGCGTGCGCTCAGGACCACCAACGATCACATGATGGGTACTGCCCTGATCGATCCCAGGAGCCCAATGCAAGCCCGCATGATCACCAAGCCAGCCGGTCATGACTCCAGCCGATCCCATAATGGCGTTCCTTGCTCACGCATGACGTCAAGAAAACTGGCATGGTTTGCAATTTCGTCTTCGCTTGCAGGGATCACCGGCCCGACCTGTGTCCGCTCAATCGGATGCCACTGCTCACGGCCTTGACTGCGATCATCGGAGAAATCTCCGCCGAGCAAACTCGATTGCTCGCGGGTCATGGAGAGATAGACCAGAGTCAAAAGCTCTGCATCCAACAAAGCCCCATGCAGTGACCGTTCAGAGGCATCGATTTTGTAATCTCGGCACAGGGCATCTAACGAATTTCGCTTACCCGGACGTTTGGAGCGCGCCATGGCGAGCGTATCCAAGGCCTCGCCACCAGCCATCAAATCGCCCATACGTAACTCTCGACCCAGACGCACAAGCTCTGCGTTGAGAAACCCAAGATCAAAGGCTGCATTGTGGATGATGAGTTCGGCACCACGCACGAACGCGATGAATTCATCAACGACGCCTGCAAAATTGGGCTTATCTGCTAAAAATTCATTGGTGATCCCATGTACTTCGATAGCACCTGGGTCAATCTCTCGTTCTGGATTGATATAGACATGAAAATGACGATTGGTCAGCCGGCGATTGATCAATTCAACACACCCAATTTCAATGATTCGATGCCCTTGATCTGGGTCGAGTCCAGTCGTCTCGGTATCTAGAACGACTTGACGCATTGCTCTACCCCTTGATTTGCAAGTTGATCGGCCAATTCATTTCCGGGGTGGCCAGCATGCCCCTTGACCCAATGCCAATGCACTTGATGCCGTCCAACTTGATCATCCAGTGCTTGCCATAAATCTTGATTGGCAACAGGCTTTTTGGATGCCGTCCGCCATCCATTTGCCTTCCAGTTCACCATCCATTTCGTGATCCCATCTTTTACGTAGACTGAATCGGTCCAGAGATCCACTTCACAGGGCCGGGTCAAAGCGCGCAGCCCCTCAATCGCCGCCATCAATTCCATGCGATTATTTGTGGTGTTATCTACACCACCGCAGAGACGCTTTTCGTGCTTACCCCACTGTAACACTGCACCCCAACCACCTGGACCCGGATTCCCTTTACAGGCTCCATCGGTAAATAGTGTCACTTTCACAACCGCGTAAAATCCTCTGAGCGCTTTGTCAGCCAAGACTCTGCACGGGTTGTAGCCTCGGATAACACATCACCAGTCAGGCGCCGCGCAAGCGATTTTTTCTGGACCCATGCCAGATGCAGCACTGTGTGCTGTGTTGCTAACTGCCGCAAGATGTCATCAGACGGAGAAATGACATCGACGAGCCCCTTCTCCAGGGCCTCTTGACCATAAAAGATCGATCCATCAGCGACAGCTTCAACGTCTAGCTCAGGACGCTTGTCATGAATCCAGGATTTAAATAATCGATGCGTATTGGCCAAGTCATCTCTGAACTTCCTACGACCCTCTGGGGTATTCTCACCCAGCACAGTCAAGGTCCGTTTGTGCGATCCCGCGGTATGCAGTTCAACATCAACATCGTGACGTTTTAGAAAGCGATGAATATTAGGTACCTGGGCAACCACACCAATTGATCCAAGGATCGCAAAGGGCGACGCGACAATTCGCCGTGCGCATACAGCCATCATATAGCCACCACTGGCGGCAACCGTATCGACGCAGACCGTGGTTGGGATATCCGCAGCCTCCAGGCGAGCTAACTCACTGGCAGCAAAGCCATAGCGATGAACGAGCCCGCCGGGCGACTCAAGGCGTACCACAACCTCAACCGGTCGAACATCCAAATTAAGAATTGTGGTGATTTCTTGCTTCAACGCTTCCGCCCGAGATGCCTGAATATCGCCCTTAAAATCCAAGACATACACAACACCATCTCGACTCGGAGACCGTTGTTTCGACTTCTCACTTCGAGCGAACACTTCTCGAATCCGGCCCCAACGGCCTTTTGATGGGTGACTCGAGGCACGCTTTACGGCCTCCCCTAACTGATCGCGCTGCGCATCAAAACGCGCAGTTAAGTCAGTGATAACGAGCCGCCCCTTCGATTCATCTGGCTGGGACTGTCGGCCGAAGGCGGCCGCAATGAATACAACAACAAGAACAACTGTCAGCGCTTGGAGAACGAACAGTCCATATTGAGACCACACATCCATTAGCGGGTCGACCTCAACGTATTCCGTAAATCACTCCAGTATTCGCCAGCCTCTTGGCTTGCTCGGTAACGTACTAAGGCATCTTGCACATCCACACGAAGCTCTTCGTCTACCGGCGCTACCCCAAGGCTATCAATCCGCGCTGCAACGACCGTATTCCCTCCAATATCTGAAACACCATAGGCAGGCGATCCATCGGAAGTCATCGGAATATCAAACAGAATACGACTGCGACTCGCTGTCACTTGTTCATTACCCATTCGAGGAACGTCCTGTGCCACGAATATCGGTCGGCCCAATATCGTACCCAACTCGTCATTTGATCGCATGTCACGCATCTTAACGATCGCATCCTCAGCAATCGCACGTGCTGCTTCCAGTGCTTTCTCTCGACCCAGATCCGCAATGATCTCGTCACGCACCTCATCCAGAGGTCTTGGGGCGGCCTCACGATAATTCCGAACACGAAAGGTCATAAACACACCTGGTTCTACTTCAAACGCATCCGCATTCAGTTCCGAGGCTCGTTGATCATCAGCAAATGCACGACGAATGAACGCGGGGCTTGCCAGCAATCCTGAGCCACCACTCTCCGGAACATCCGCCACTGATATCACCTCAACGCCGAACACATCCCGCAGCTCGGTTAACGACCCACTAAATGCAATGTTGGCGAATTCTTCGATTCGCTCTTGCAATGCCCGTGTCGCTGCCGCTTCGCGTAGCTCTTCACGAAGCATGGGCGAACGCTCAGCAAGGGATGGAATTGGCTCGGCACGAGATTCCAACAGCTCGATCAAATGCACGCCAAAAGGTGTCTGGACAGGCTTCGATCGCTCGCCAATGGCCAACTGATCCAATGCAGCCTCAAACTCAGGAGCATAAGTACCTGCCGGCGCAAAGCCGAGATCACCACCTGATTCGCGTGACGCGATATCGTCAGATTGCTCACGCGCGATCTCCGCAAAAACGGCGCCTGATGCCAACGCGGCAACCGCGGCTTCCGCACGCGTCATTGCATCATCACCGCCAAACAAAATATGCCGCGCACGACGCTCAAGCCGTCCACGCAATGCATCGACTTCGACGCCATATGCCGATTCGATATCAGCATCCGTCACCATCACATCGGCTAGAAAGTGCCCTGCATCCAAAGTCACATAGTCCACATCAATTCGAGCAGGTGCTTGATAGCGTGACTGCTCGCGCGCGT
>ERZ887849.1570-NODE-1570-length-20986-cov-7.001481_pt1 | contig 20986 bp, 19 predicted proteins | sample MGYA00521267_ERZ887849 | MGnify/ENA primary metagenome ERZ887849 (study PRJEB32303, sample SAMEA104408601) | aquatic metagenome | biome: Brackish water; feature: Pelagic; material: water | place: Baltic Sea | collected 2014-06-06T16:11:00 | depth 2,863 m ... | reverse complement strand
AATTACCTCGCGACTCAGAAGCCCGGGTCGACCCCATCAATCGACGAGCCTGCTTTCATGGAAGCCGCTAAAGCTGTCGATGATCTGACTCAACGCCTTCTCAATACTAAGGGGAAGGAAACCGTTGCCCACTACCACAAACGCCTCGGCAAGATCATGTGGGATCATTGCGGTATGGCGCGGACGAAGGAAGGCCTCGAAGAAGCGCTGAAACTTATCCCTGCGTTGCGCGAAGAATTCTGGGCCAACGTCAATGTGCCGGGCTCCGACAAATCACTTAATCAAGCCCTCGAAAAAGCTGGTCGATTGGCAGACTTCTTCGAGCTTGGTGCACTGATGTGCCGTGACGCTCTTACTCGTGAAGAAAGCTGTGGCGGCCACTTCCGTGAAGAATACCAACATCCCGATGGCGAATGCCTGCGCGACGACGAAAAATTCGCGCACGTCGCGGCGTGGGAATACCAAGGGGAAGGCAACGTGCCGAACCGCCTCACTGAAGAACTTAACTACGAGACCGTGAAAATGAGCACTCGTAGCTACAAATAATTCACGGAACTTATAAATCTTAAGACCATGGTTGCCGACACTTCCTCTGCTAAAAATATTTCTCTCACCCTCCGCGTATGGCGCCAAAATGGCCCCGAAGTCGAAGGCAAGTTTGTCGATTACCAAGCGGCAGACTTAAATCCTAACATGTCCTTTTTGGAGATGCTCGACGTCGTCAACGACGACCTCGAACGCCAAGGACAGGAACCCATCGCTTTTGCTCACGATTGTCGCGAAGGGATTTGTGGCACCTGTTCTCTTGTGATCGACGGTAAGCCGCACGGACCACACGAGGGAATCGCCTCCTGCCAGACTTATGTGCGAAGCTTTAAGGACGGAGATGTCATCGTCGTTGAGCCCTACCGCGCGAAGCCTTTTCCCGTGCAGAAGGATCTCATCACGGATCGTGCTGCATTTGATGAGATTCAACAGGCTGGTGGATTTATCAGTGTTCGCACTGGTTCCGCGTGCGACGCCAATGCGACTCCTGTTCCCAAAGAGAATGCGGATCTCGCCATGGATGCGGCTGCTTGTATCGGCTGTGGTGCATGTGTCGCCGCTTGTAAGAACGCTTCAGCGATGTTGTTCGTAAGTGCGAAAGTTTCTCAATTCTCTCTGTTGCCACAAGGTCAGCCGGAACGTGATTCCCGCGTGCTTAACATGGTCGCTAAAATGGATGAACTGGGCTTCGGCAACTGCACTAATCAATACGAGTGTTCGGCCGCTTGCCCTAAATTGATCAGTCACGATTTCATCGCGAAGATGAACAAAGAATATTTGAGAGCGTCGTTTCGCGAAGCGTTTAAGACGTCTAAATGAGTTAGGGCTAACACGAGCTTAGCTCGCTTTGTTATGAAAAAAATGACCGGGGCTTTGCCTCGGTCTTTTTTATTTATTCCCCAAGCAGAGTTGAGAGATCAATCGTAGAATTAGTCTCAGACTTGAGGTAGCTCTTTTCCTCACTTTCCCGATATTCCATCACATTGACGAGACGGTAACTCACTACGGGATTCGCTTGAGAGGCGAGCTGGCGAACAAGCGCAAGGTTCTCAAAGAAGATGGTCACATCATGAGTTTTGATGTTACTCGGAGCAATTCCGACGGCCTCGGTATTTACGATTTCCCCGACGAAAGTGCCATTGAGGTAGAGCTTATGCTTTGAGCCCGACAAGGCTACGGGGATGAAGTTCTCGTTAATGAAGCGCAGCGTGAGGACAGCACGAGGCTGTGAAAGTGCATGCGCAGGAGCTGTGAAGTCCACGATTGTGACGGTGATTTCACCGACTTTGGGAGGCGATAAACAACCGGTGACAAAGAGACTGCTAAGAAGAGAGAGGACCGATAAGAGGCGTGCTGGGAGAATCATGAGTGCCATGACAGCAAACAGAAGGGCTCTCGGCAAGACTGGGAAGAGTCAGAATACCGAGATGGCTTTCGCGCTTTCCAATACCACCCAAGCGCAGCCACCAGCGATGATTAGGACCAGAGCATGCCGGAGCAGGCGGCGGCCACGAATGACGCTGTCATGGAAATTCGTATTGAGTTTAGTGCGATTATTCTGAGCCATAAAGCTCACGAATCGAGGATGGCGCATACTTCCACGGCGATCTCTCGCCATACCCATGCGGATGGCTGGACGATGGAAGAAATTTTTCAACGCGCGCAACACAGTATCTATGTGTGAAATGTTGTCGCAGGTTTTCAAGTAGCAAGTGGTCCGCATCACGGTTTTGACGTGTTTTTTTCATCGGTGTCTCCAGCTGGAAGCTTTGATCTAGTGACGTTGGATAAAAATAATCCGTGCCCAGAGCGAAAATCCATGATTAGTGAAGATATGAAATTTGTGGTCATAGGTGCAGGCGCGTGGGGCACAGCCTTTGCCGTGCATCTTGTTGGCACAGGACAGCCGGTGACTTTGGTTCCAAGACGCGAGGAGCATGCGAGGGCATTGTGTGAGACCCGAAAGAACCGTGATTACCTTCCAGGAGTGGAATTGCCGGTGGGGTTGACCGTCACAGCGGATTTACAGGGATGCTTGTGCGAAGCCGATGTCGTCTTGCTGGCATGTCCATCGCAGGCTCTGCGTGAAACATGCGCCCGTATATGCGATCTACTCACGGAAACTGCGGGGATTAAGTTAGTTCTAAGCCTCGCGAAAGGTTTGGAGCTAAACACTCAGAAACGTCCGTCTGAAGTGATGGGTGAGGTGCTGGTGGATATCCCCGTCGGTTCGCTGAGTGGTCCGACTAATGCGGCTGAGGCTGCTCAGGGGCGTCCGGCGGCGATGGTAATGGCGGCTACACCTACAAGCGATCTAGTCGAGGTGCAAACTGCGATCAGCAGCTCGAAACTGCGCGTCTATACGAGTGAGGATTTACCCGGAGTGGAATTCGGGGGCTGTTTGAAAAACATCTATGCAATCGCGGCTGGATGCTGCGATGGCCTAAAACTTGGTGATAACACCAAGGCTGCGATGCTGACCAGAGCATTGGCCGAGATGGTGCGCGTAGGCGTGGGACTCGGAGCGCGACCAGAGACCTTTTACGGTTTAAGTGGGTTTGGCGATTTGGTGGCAACATGCCACGGTGGATGGAGCCGAAACCGCAAATTCGGTCAGGAACTCGGTGAAGGAGCTCGCGCCGCAGAACTCAATGCCAACCGCAAAACTGTGGTTGAGGGTTACCTGACTACTCAGGCTTTTGCTGATCTCTGTGCCTCGAGAGGAATCGATGCGCCGATTCTTCATGAGGTTCACGAGATTCTGTTTGCAGACAAGGCTCCGGCCGAGGCCTTGAATGCACTCATGAATCGAGGCCTGAAGAGCGAAACCGCGATGCCTTTTTCAGGCACGGTGGTTTGAGCGATTTACTTGGGTTGTAGTTCGCGGGGGACTCGGATGTTTTCCACCATTTCCTGCACGTCGTCGGGTGTCGGTGGTGTGAATTTGGCCACGATTTGGGCCACTACGATGTTAAGAAGCATGCCGAGCGAGCCGATGCCTTCCGGAGAAATCCCGAACCACCAGTGTTCCGCGGTGTTATTTTCAGGATGAACAAATTTGAACCAGATGATGTAGGTCGCGGTGAATATGATGCCGGCCAGCATGCCACTCACTGCGCCTTCGCGATTCATCCGTTTTTGAAAAATTCCCATGATGATGGCTGGAAAGAATGAAGCAGCAGCCAAACCGAATGCGAACGCGACCACCTGAGCGACAAAACCGGGTGGGTTGATCCCGAAGTATGCCGCCACGATCACTGCGCCACCGGCGGCAAATCTTGCGCAGGTGAGTTCACCTTTTTCGGAGATGTCGGGTTTAGCCCAGCATTTCACAAAATCGTGGGCAAAGGCAGTGGAGATCACGAGCAGCAGTCCGGCGGCGGTGGAAAGAGCGGCGGCGAGCGCGCCAGCGGCCACGAGACCGACTACCCAGTTGGGGAGCTGTGCGATCTCGGGATTGGCGAGCACCATGATATCGCGATCAATCGTGAGTTCGTTGCCTTTCCATCCGGCAGATTCCGACTTGGCGATAAAAGCGGGGTCAGTGTTCTTATCGTTGTAGTATTGGATGAGGCCATCGCCGTTTTTATCTTCGAATTTGATCAGGCCCGTCTTCTCCCAATTGTTAAACCATTCGGGCACTTCAGCGTAGGATGCGTTTTGGACGGTGGTTAGAAGATTGGTGCGAGCAAACGCGGAAATCGCCGGTGCTGTGGTGTAAAGTAGGGCAATAAAGAGCAACGCCCAGAATGCCGATGAGCGTGCCGCTTTCACACTTGGAACAGTGTAGAACCTTACAATGACGTGTGGCAGGCCAGCGGTTCCAACCATCAGCGCGAGCGTAATGGCGGCGACATCGAGAGTGGGCCTAACCCCAGAAGTGTAGGCGGCGAAACCCAGATCGCTGCTGAGGCCGTCGAGTTTATCGAGGAGGTTAACTCCGCTGCCATCATTGAGAACAGAGCCGAAACCGATCTGAGGGATGAAATTCCCCGTCATCATAATCGCGATGAAGATCGCGGGAACCATGTAGGCGAAGATGAGCACACAATATTGAGCGACCTGTGTGTAGGTGATGCCTTTCATCCCACCGAGCACGGCATAGCAAAAAACAATGAAGGTGCCGATAAACACGCCCGCGGTGATATCCACTTCAAGGAATCGCGAAAAAACAATCCCGACCCCGCGCATTTGTCCCGCGACGTAAGTGAAGGAAACCATGATCGCGCAGAGAACGGCGACGAGACGCGCGAACTGTGAGTAGTAACGATCACCCACAAAATTCGGCACAGTGAATTTCCCGAATTTCCTCAAGTAGGGCGCGAGCAACAGGGCGAGTAGCACATAACCGCCTGTCCAGCCCATCAGGTAAACGCTGCCATCGCGACCCATGAATGAGATGATACCTGCCATCGAGATAAACGAGGCGGCACTCATCCAATCCGCGGCGGTGGCCATGCCATTGTGAATCGGATGCACACTCGAGCCGGAGACGTAAAACTCGCTGGTGGAGCCGGCCCGCGAGCGGTATGCGATATAGAGATAAAGTGCGAACGAGAGACCGACGATGAGGAAGGTCCAGTGCTGAACAGTCATGAAAGCTTAAGGGGTAGAGTTGGGGAAAAGGGGAGACTGAGAGTCAGTCTTCGTGGACGCCGTATTTACGATCAAGTCGATTCATGCGCCACGCGTAGTAAGCGATCAGCACCACGAAGACATAAATAGAGCCTTGTTGGGCCATCCAGAATCCGAGTTTGAATCCTCCGATTTGATACTGATCGAGAAACTCCACGAAAAAAATGGAGCAACCAAACGAAACAAAAGCCCACACGAACAAGAGACCCGCGATCAATCGCAGGTTGGCCCGCCAGTGTGCACGACGGTTTTCAGGGGTAGCCATAAGCCGTGAGCATGGGTGGCTCCACTTGCGTCGGTCAACTGTGGAGTCGGCAGTAGGTCGCGCGGCCTAAACGTCTCACTTTGCCTTTTCGATCACGGCTACTTTCCCATCGCGGAAGGTGACTCTAATCCTGTCCTCCTCGCGATCTTCGTAGTGATCCACTTGCACGGGTTCGTAATAAACGATGTAGGATTTGGTGACGGGATTGTATTGCACCATCCGTCGGTAGCCCACGTTACGCGTCTCGATATACTCCGAATAGTAGGCGCTATAGATCCAGGTGATGTCGCTGCCATCGGCAGTCGTCCGTTCGCTTTTGGAATCAGGCGTTCCCAATGCGATGTAAACCATATCAGGCGTGTAGCCGATCTCGACCATGCCTTGTCTTAGCTTTTCCTGGGCTTCAGTATCTAAGGACGCAAAAATGGCGGCTTTCTCTTCGGATCGTTTTTCAAACGTGCTGCAGCCAGCCCAGCCCAACAGTAGGAGAGAGATGAGGAAACGGGTTTTCATGGGGTGAGGGATGTTAATGTGATCAAATCTGCTTAGAGAAGCAAATGCGGCTTGGCGTTTTTGGAAGCAGGAGCAGGGTGTGATAATGATCTCATCTGGGCTGGTTTCGATCACATTTCGTCAACTCACACCGGAAGCCATTGTTGCTCTGGTGCGCCAAGCTGGGTTGCACGGGATTGAGTGGGGCGGTGATGTGCACGTCCCCCATGGCGATTTAACGAGAGCTCGCGAAGTTGGTGAGATGACTCGTGAAGCCGGACTCGAGGTCGCTGCCTATGGTAGTTATTTCCGAGTAGGAAATAGCGAAGATAGTGGTCTGCCTTTTTCGCACGTATTGGACTCTGCCTTAGAATTGGGTGCGCCGGTGATCCGCGTATGGGCAGGGACGGAGGGTTCAGTGACCGTGGGTTCAGAGGGGCGTAAGCGAGTCGTGGCAGATCTACGTCGCATCACAGAGTTGGCTGCAAAAGCAGGCGTGCGGGTAACCACAGAGTTTCACGGTGGGACATTAACCGATACGAATGAGTCCACAATTAAACTCCTCTCGGAAGTGGATCACACCAATCTATCCACTTACTGGCAGCCACTGATGGGAATGAGCGATGAGACTTGTGTGGAAGCGATTGGGCAGTTGTCCCCGCGATTATCCCATCTGCATGTCTACCATTGGGATTCAGTTAAGGAGCGCTGCCCCTTGTCTGCCGGAGCACTGCGTTGGCAGAAATTTTTACAGGCCGCCCAAGAGGTTCCGGGTGATCGATATGCGATGTTGGAGTTTGTTAAAGATGATGAGCCCGAGAATTTTCTCCGCGATGCCGCGACTCTCCACGAGTGGCTTAAGATTTGATGGCGGCAACAGCCTGACGAGGCGGCACGACATCACTGTGTTTCTTTTTCTGCAGTGAGATGATGGCTACCGCTGTGATAATAATAGCCGTGGCGGTGAGCGTGCGTGCTGTCAGAGGTTCATCGAGAATCCACCAGCCAAGAACGACGGCGACAAGCGGGTTGACGAACGCATGAGTGGACGCGAGGGCAGGTGATACGTTTTTCATTAACCAGACAAAGCTGGAAAATCCGACCAACGATCCGATAAAGATCAGGTAAATCACGGCCCAACAAGAGCTCGTGGAAACCTGAGAGGCATCGAAGCGTTGGAAATCACCGCAGAGCAAGCCGACAAATATTATGGCTGGGCATCCTCCCAGCATTTGGAGGGCAGCTGACATGAATGGGCTGGCTCCATTCTTAGTATGCCGCGAATAGATCGCTCCGATAGACCAAAAGGCACAAGCGGAGAGTATCGCGATGACGCCAATCTGAGAGAGCCCGCCTTCGCTTTGGCTTTCCCAAGGTGCTGCTAGCCAAGCGACACCGAACAATCCCAAGAGCAATGCGACAATCGTTAATCGGGTGGGGCGTTCTCCGCCCGGCCATGCCCATTCCGTAAGGGCAATAAACAGTGGGCCTACGCCAATCAGCAAGGCGGCGACGCTGGAGACGATAAATTGCTCTGCCCAACCCACTAGAGCATTGCCGCCTAACAGCAATAAGGTGCCGATAATCGAGTTATCAATCCACTGGCGGAGAGTGGGTTTCGTCGCCCCACGGCAGCGGAGAAAAACATATAGCAGCGTGCCTGCGATGATGAACCGGATCGCCGCCATGGCAAAGGGCGGCATCGTCTCGACCGCTATACGTATCGCCAAATAGGTGCTTCCCCATGTGAGGTAGATAGTCGCAAGGGCAAGACCAATCGCGGTGCTGGAAGCGGTGGATACAGACATAAAGGCTGGAACTGGTAATGAATAATGGGGCTACTGCAATCACAGGGGGATTACGTCATCAGCATTAGGTCTTGAAAGCCGCTTGGGGTTGTCATCTGCTGGCGCCGTATGCCCTTAAGAACTGTCATCATAGAAGACGAAACTGTATTTCGTCAGACGCTCGGTATGGCTTTGGGAAGAGTCTCCGGCTTGTCGTAGATCGGCGAGTTTGAAAACGGAAAAGACGGCCTGAATTTTTGTCTCAAGGAGAAACCCAGATTTCTCGTGGTGGATATATTTCTACCTGGGATGCATGGACTCGAGATCATCAAGGTGGTGCGGGAGAAATTACCGTCGACCAGAATTTTGGTGCTCACGGGGCATCCCGATGGAGAGTTGCCTGCACAATTGATTCGCGAAGGCGTGCATGGATTTGTAGATAAAACAGAGCCCCTGAGCTATGTGCTGCAGGCGGTAGAATCCGTGATGAAGGGCGGCATGTTTTTCGCGGCAAATGTCTCGCCGCGGCAAGGGGCCAATACGGATGCCTCGTCGGTAGCTCGCCCAGCGCCGAATGAGCAACCTCCGCCTTATTCACCTTCGCTTGCGGCGGCAAAGACCTTAACTCCGCGTGAGATCGAGATTGCTCGATTGGTTACCGGTGGGCTGTCTTCGAAAGAAATCGCTTCGTAACTCAATCATAGTGTGCGCACCGTGGGAAAGCATCGCGCCAATATCATGGATAAGATCGGGGTGCGGCGCTACTGCGTGCAAGCTGGTATCGTGAAGGGGTGATCATTCCCAAGAGGCCGCTTACTTGCCTTGGCTATATTTCCGAAGTGGCGGAATGCCCCGTTCGTATTCTGCGTTTATGATATCGATGTCGTCGCTGTTCACTGTGCCATTCGGTTCCGCGAGTCGCGCTTCGAGCACCGCAAATCTCTGGGTGAGCGCCGCCAATCCCATGTGAAGCGAGCTGCTTTTCAAGCCATGCGCTGCAAGGTGCTGCTCTTCCCGCTTTCCGCTGACCAGTTTGCGGTATAGCCCATCGTATTCTTTGAAGAAGGTCTGCACCAAATCGCGGGCATCTTCTTCGCTCAATATTGCAGCTAGCTGAGCAATGGCATCGTTGGGAGCTGGGGTGGGTGGGTTACTCATAATCACACTTAGTAATCAGATCAGAGGGACTAAATCGAAACCCTTCCTTCGAGATAGAGGCGTGCCTGGCCATCACTGACATTGTCCAACCAATCCGTTGGATTCGGGATCCGTGATTGCAATACGGTGTGATTCTGTGCGGGTATTATTCTTTACAACACATGTTTAAAAAGATCATCGCGAAGCTACGCGGCAAAACCACGTCGACTCCTCAGAAACCAGCGAGTTCGAGTGAGAAGAAATCATCCGAGAAAAAAGATGGCCGTCCGGCACGTTCGCGCTCGGGCAACAAGCCTTCAAATGGCAACCGTAAACCCCGTGGCGAGCGCTCCGAGCGTAGTGAACGTGGAGGGCCTCGCGAGGGTAGCGCACGTGGTGGGCAACAACGTCGCGGTGGACGCAATGAACACAGTGAGTCGTCACGCGGTGGGGCACGCGGTCCTCAACGTGAACGGGGAAGACCTGCTCGGGATGACACTTTTGAACATCCAAGAAGCGAGCCAGTTAAACCAGCGGTGCCAGTAGATGTGCCCGCAATGGATACCCCATTTTCTAAATTAGGCTTATGTGATGCACTTGCCTATGGCGTGCAGGAAAAGGGCTACACCCAGCCTACCGCAATCCAGGCTCAATCGATTCCGTTGATTTTGGCGGGGCGCGATGTGATTGGTTCGGCCCAGACGGGCACGGGCAAGACAGCGGCTTTTGCGCTACCTATTATTCAAAAACTCGGAGGGCATGGTAAGTTGCGCTGTTTGGTGCTCGAACCAACACGCGAGCTCGCTTTGCAGGTCGAAGAAGCTTTTCAGACTTACGCAAAATTCACGGATCTTCAGATCACCATCATTTACGGCGGCGTGGGCTATGGTAAACAGCTGGAAGATTTGAAGCGTGGAATGGATATCATCGCGGCGACACCGGGTCGACTGCTCGATCATTTGGAGCAGAGAAACTGTTCACTTGCCGATATCGATATTCTCGTGCTCGACGAGGTAGATCGGATGCTCGATATGGGATTTCTTCCCGATGTGAAGCGGATCGTGCAGCAGACTCCGAAATCGCGACAGACTTTGTTTTTCACAGCGACGATTCCACCGGAGATCGCCGAGTTGGCGGGATGGGCACTGAACAATCCTGAGAAGGTGGAGATTGGGCGTCAGCGGGCACCTGCAGAAACCGTTTCTCACGGATTTTATCAGGTCGTGGCTTCGCAGAAATTCGACTTGTTCGAACTATTGCTCAAGCAGACGGATTTCAAGAGCGTGATTGTTTTTACCCGCACCCGCATGGGCGCAGATAGGATCGCACAGCGTCTCAAGCGTAGTGGCCATACCGCGGCGGTGATGCATTCAGATCGTAGCCAGCGTGAGCGAGTCGAAGCCTTACAAGGTTTCAAGAGTGGCGAATTTGAAATGCTGATCGCGACGGATATTGCAGCTCGCGGTCTCGATATCGCGGGAGTGTCTCATGTCGTGAATTATGATGTGCCGGAGAATGCGGAGGATTATGTGCATCGGGTTGGTCGCACAGGTCGCGCGCAAAGCACCGGTGATGCATTTACTTTAGTGACCGAAGATGATGTGCGAAATGCCCGGAGCATCGAGCGTTACATGGGCGTAGGCGTTGAGCGGAAGAAGATCGAAGGATTCGAGTATATCTACTCGGCATTGTTCGACGAGAACGCTCAACCAGCTGCTCCGAAAAAGACCAGCCGGTTACACCGTGGCGTGCGCCGTTGATTGAAGATTTGAGTTATGCCCCTCCTCGTCGATTGTTGGCGAGTGGGCTGCCGCTGTGCTGTATGAGGAAATCACGCAGCCAGATGTGAGTGGAAACCCGTGATTTGTATGAGAGGGGGTTGACTGCTTTTGAGTAGACGGGCTGATTCCTTGGTGCACCCAAATCGTTAGTTCACGTTTCTTCTATTAACCTTACCCATGTCTTTTAAAATTGCTTTTATTGGCGCCGGTTCGATCGGCTTCACTCGTAAATTGGTTGCTGATCTGCTGACCGTGCCGGAATTCGCCGACGTGGAGTTCGCCTTCACTGATATCAACTCGCGTAACCTGAATATGGTCGCAGAGCTATGTCGCGCAGACATCGAGGCCAATGGATTGAAGACAAAGATCTCGGCGACGACCAAGCGACGCGAAGCGTTGAAGGATGCAAAATATGTGTTTTGCGTAGTGCGGATAGGTGGGTTGGAAGCGTTTCAACACGACATCGATATTCCGCTAAAATACGGCGTGGATCAGTGTGTGGGTGACACGTTGTGTGCGGGAGGCCTGATGTATGCCCAGCGTGGTATCGCGGCGATGCTGGATTTTTGCCGTGATATTCGTGAGGTTGCTGCTTCGGATTGTTTGCTGTTAAATTATGCCAATCCGATGGCGATGATGACTTGGGCCGCTAATGTTTATGGTGGTGTGGATTGTGTCGGTCTTTGCCATGGTGTTCAGGCTGGACACGCCCAGATTGCAGAGGCGTTGAAGCAGAAAAAAGAAGATGTGGATATCATCTGCGCGGGTATCAATCACCAGACCTGGTATATTTCAGTGAAAGTGAAGGGGAAGGAGTGTGCGCATAAGGTGCTCGCGGCCTATGAGCGTAATCCTGATCTTATGCAACAGGAGAAAGTGCGCATCGATATGATGCGTCGATTTGGTTACTACTCGACCGAGTCCAACGGGCATTTGAGCGAATATGTGCCGTGGTATCGCAAACGCTCCGGCGAAATTAAGAAGTGGATCGATATGGATAGCTGGATCCGCGGCGAGACTGGTGGCTATCTACGGGTTTGCTCGGAGGGTCGTAATTGGTTTCGAGCGGAGTTTGCTCGTGGCAAGCGTCCTGAGACGATGAAATACACGATTGAGAATCGTAGCCAAGAGCACGGCAGCCGGATTATTGAAGCGCTGGAAACCGGCCGAGTCTATCGTGGGCACTTTAATATGGTGAACCATGGCACGATTTCGAATTTGCCAGAGGATGCGATTATCGAGGCTCCTGGTTTTGTGGACCGTCATGGTATCAACATGATCCAAGTCGGTGATTTACCTTTGGGCTGCGCGGCGGTGTGCAACGCAAGTATTTCCGTGCAACGTCTTGGCGTTGAGGCTGCGGTGCATGGCGATGATCAGTTGCTGCGTCAGGCCTTCATGATGGATCCGCTCACGGGTGCGGTCTGCAATCCGCCGGAAATCTGGCAGATGGTAGATGAGTTTCTTGTGGCTCACTCTCCATGGTTGCCCCAATACAAACGCGCGTCGAACGCAGCAAAGAAGCGTTTGAAGAAGGGGCCTTTGATTAAGGTGAAGGCCCGTAAGGGCGCGGCGCGTTTGAAGACGCGCACGATGGCCGAGTTGAAGCGTGTCAATAAAGGCAATCCACGCGGCGGGCACTAGAATCGATCAGCAGACCAGTCTGCGATTGCCAGTCAACCGCTCGCGCGGTGGGCTAGCTGTGATTATGCATTTGGATATACCTTCCATAGAGTTCGCGGGCTACATCTTTGATTTGGATGGCACGCTGGTGGACACCATGCCGCTGCACTATGCAGCGTGGCGTGATACGTTGCGCGAGTTCGGATTGAATCAGGATTTGGACGAAGACCTTTTCTATTCTTTGGGAGGTGTTCCGGCGGTGAATGTTGCCGGCATTTTGAATCAGCACTATGGCACGACGTTTGAGCCGTTGGGGTTGCGTGAAGTGAAGGAGGAGCGATTTGTGAAGCTGTTGCCCGATGCTCCGTTGATCGAACCGGTGGTGTCGTTTGCCAGAGAGATGGCGAAGACTCATCCAGTGAGCGTGGCGTCGGGAGGACCGCGCGACTTGGTGAACGATACGCTGGAAAAACGGGGTTTGGCTCCGCTGTTTCCTGTCGTGGTTTCGGCCAATGACGTGGAGCATGGCAAGCCTGCCCCTGATACTTTCTTATTGGCCGCTGAAAAGATGGGAGTCGCGGCAGAGAGTTGTCTGGTGTTTGAAGACGCTCAATTGGGGATGGAAGCGGCGGAGGCTGCAGACATGCAGTGGGTGAGGATTCCGCGGAACTTTTCCTAGGCGAGTTTGATGGAAAGTGTTTTGCGCCGGCGCCGAATTGTGTTCTGGTGCCAGCATGACTTTCGAAGAGTTGGCCAAAGCTGAAGTGCGATCACAACCGTTGTATGAGCCGGGAAAACCGATCGAGGATGTGGCGCGCGAGCTAGGGCTCGATCCAACGACGATCATCAAGTTGGCCTCGAATGAAAATGCGTTTGGCACTTCACCTTTAGCGATCATTGCAGCGCAAGAAGCCTTGGGGCAGTCTGAAATGTATCCTGATGGAGGCTGTTATCGGTTGCGCGAAAAATTGGCGGAAAAATGGCAGCTTACGCAGGATCAATTCGTGATGGGTAACGGATCCAACGAGATCTTGGAGCTACTCGGTCATGTGTTCTTACGACCCGGCAACGAGGTCGTCATGGGGAACCCAGCATTTATCGTATATAAATTAGTCACCTTGCTCTTCGGCGCCACACCGGTGGAGGTGCCGTTGGTCGATCACAGGCACGACTTGAATAGCTTGGCGGACGCGGTGACTGAAAAGACACGACTTGTTTTCGTGCCGAGCCCTAACAATCCGACAGGCACGGTAAATACCGAGGATGAGATGCTAGCATTTGCACGGCGGATGCCGGATCATGTGATCGTGGTGTTTGATGAAGCTTACGCGGAATATCTCGAATCGCCACCTGATTTGCGCCCCTTGATTTCCGAAGGCTGCAAGGTGATTTGCCTCCGGACTTTTTCGAAGATCCACGGTCTGGCTGCGCTGCGGGTGGGATACGGCTACGCTTGCAGAGAGTTGGCGGTCTTGCTCAACCGGGTGCGGCAACCATTTAATGTGAACGCGATTGCGCAGGCGGCTGCGTTAGCGGCCTTAGATGATGAAGCATTTGTCTCGAAATGCCTTGCGAAAAATCAGGCGGGCTTGCAGCAATTAGCGGCTGGATTTGATGAGATGCGCACGACCTATGTTCCGAGCGAGGCAAATTTTGTTTTGGCCAAGGTCGGTAATGGAGCGCGGATTTATAAGGAACTGCAGGCGCGAGGTGTGATTGTGCGCCCAATGGTGCCTTACGGCATGCCGGAGTGGTTGCGGATCACGGTGGGGTCGCACCAGCAAAATGAGGTTGTGCTTCGCGTGTTGAAATCGCTCACCCAATAGTATGGGGCTATGCTGTAGTCTCAGTTTTGGCTAAGGTGCTGCTCTATTCTTGTGATCAGAGCGGTGCGTCCACTCAGAAAGATAAATTGGTCGCTGCTGAGCCACTTCAGGGCGTCTGCCAATATCGCGGGCGACGGTTTACGCATGCTTAACAGTAGCTGTAGGCGAGCTTGTATCTCCGTCGAGTCGCGATCCTCTAGATAAAGCTCAAGGAGTTTTGTAAGTATGGGCTGGCTTTTGAGGGAAAGCTGATGCGCTTGCGAGAGGGTGGCCTTGGCGGCTTCCTGCTTTCCCATTTTGGTTAATCGATCCGCGATTGCTAGAAGACTCTCTGGGCGAAGTTGAGATCGAGCCATGAACCTCGTGAGGTTTGCAGCGCCTGATCCTGTATCCTCCAATCCGTAGTGAGCTATCGCGGCAAGTCCCGTGGCTGTATTTGCAATCTGGTCATCTGTGGGATTGCTATGCTGAATGTGGCCCACTTCATCAATAACTTCCTCATATCGACCAGCATTCAGCAGTGCTTCAATCAGGAGGAGATGCATGATGGCTTTCTTGGGTAGGTCGTGTTGCTGAAAATGGCGAACAAGTGCCCGCGCCAGCGTGAGATTGCTCGTTGTTGCGGCGAAATCGCCTAGTTCTAGCAAAGAAGATGCGTTCTGCGAAAAGGTCTCAATCATCTGGTATGCGGCTAAGGTCGCACCGGCTGCGTCTTCTTCTGCTGTCAGTGATCGAATTCTATCAAGTTGAGATCTCGAGCGATTGGGGTGCTTGATTTGGTGCAGAATAGACAAGCGCCGCGACTCATCGTTGAGGTTCTGGCTTCGCAAAGCATCTTGCAGGCGCGAGTAAACTGATTCGGACGAAGGGAAGTCATGACGCAGAGTGCGCAGAAGGATTAAAGAGAGAACATGGTAGCCGCGATCCCATTCTATTTGGGCCTGAAGAAGCCGCCCATCGATCGAATTGCCGATCTGATTTGTTCCTAAGAGAGACTCGGCCAGGTCGTAGCTCCCTAGACTATGATGAACATTAGCGGCGCTAAGGGTTGCCAGCTCTAGAATTTCTCGAGGGGAATTCGCATCTTCAAGGAATTGATTGCTGAGTGTAAGAGCAGCGAGATCTTCTTCCTGCTCGATCAGAAATCTGAGTGTATGAGTGATGAAGTCGCGGTCGTATCGATGATAGCCTAATCCGTCGGTTAGTGTTTTTTTAGCAAGATCCTTGCGGTTGTTGGCGGCAAATATCTGGGATAAAAGGATGCGCCCATCGCGATTTCTTGGAGATCGAGCCAAACCTATGCGAAGAAGCTGGAATCCTCGAGCACCTTGCCCTATCTGAAGGTATTGTCTTGCTTGCTGGATATGATGATCGCCTCGCTTAACTTTGTAGCGCTCCCAATTTGACGGCAGGGCGATGTCAAAATATGCGATTTGACTGATTCCTCGATGGTATTTGACAAACCACCACGCTCCCGAGGTGAGCAGGAGATAGATAGTAAGGATGCTTACCGAAATCCATATCAACCAACGCCATGGTGATCGTTTTTTCGATGAGGTAGGCATTTTATTGGCTTTGGCCATGGCGCAGAAGCAATTCTGGAGGCTCACTCAGCTCCTGCCAATGGTGAATGTTTGCGAGAATCACTCATTACCACTCTAGAAACTTAGCTCATAGGCATGCAGATGGCAATGAGAGTAATAAAGGGCTTGCTGATGAGTCTCGGTTCTCCCTAACTGCTTACTTTTACTGAATAGTTTTAGAAGAAAAAGCGATCTTATGTGTTGATTTTGCGCATATACATCATCACTCTGTCTATAAATTTACGCAATTCTACTAGACCCATTCAGACCTAATACCTATACCCTAGCAACCACATGAATAAAAGCATTAGCATATTAGCCCTGGCATTCGCGACTGCTTTCGTTGCCTTCCCGGCACCATTTTTGGCTGTTGGTGATGGTGCAGAATTGTTCCTCACCGGCACGTTGGGCGTCCGTAGCGATGACAACATCTTTCTGACTAACGCAGGCAAGGTAGATGATGTTATTATGGATATCAAACCAGGTATTGCGCTGACCTTCGGCAAAGGGTCACTGACTCAGGGAGTTTTTTCTTTCACCGAGAGTTTTGTCCGGTATTCACAGAACAGTGGATTAGACACTGAACTCGCATCGCTGAAGTTTTCCACAAACTACGACGATGGTAAATCGAAGTTTACAACGAAGGCTAGTTACGATGAGTTGAATCAGAATACGGTCGACAATCTTGGTAACAATCTCGCCCGGCGTGATGTAACAAATCTCGAATTGAATGCGGAATTATCTGCCAGTGCTAAATCTAAGGTAGGCTTTGGCATCAAGTATGCCGATACCGACTACAAGCGTGCTGGCTACAACGATAATACTACCTTCCACATACCGGTTAACTATTATTATGCAGTCACTTCTAAAGTAGACGTCAGCTTAGGTTACCGCTACAGCAGCACCGAGGTGCAAGCTAAACCTGACTCTACAGGCCATTCCTTCCGTGTTGGTGCGCGAGGTGAGTTCTCACCCAAAACGACCGGTTCCATATCGGTTGGTGTAGGTAGCCGTGAGTTTGATGGCACCGCAATTAGCGATAAAGACATCCTCGATTTGGAAGCCGCACTCAACATCGCACTTTCACCCAAGAGCACCTTGAAGCTTACCGCATCAAACGATTTTGGTGTCTCAGGATCTGGGCAAGAACAGAAGAACTTTGCACTCGGTGGTTTGCTCCGTGCCAGTGTGTCGGAGCAACTTTCACTTCGTGGTGGTCTGAATTTCCGCAAGATCGACTATTACACACGTGAAGATGACTATACCGAACTGCAGCTCGGATTCGATTATATCGTGAGCAAGGTTGTTACTGTTCAAGGCGGTTTTGCTTATCGTAACAACGATTCAGGCGCGGCTGGAACAACAGGAGATTTCAAGAATTCTGTCTTCAGCTTATCTGCTATGTTCCGTTACTAATCAAACGCAGCATAAGCCTCTTAGCTTTTAGCGGAAGCATGACCTCGAGGTCTGCTTCCGCTTTTTTTCTCACTATGAAAATCCGTTGGTTAACTTTCCTGTCATTTTTTATGATAAGCGCGGTGGTGCCTTTTCTCGCTTTTGGCAACAATGCTGAAGCGGATCAAGGACGGGATGACTACATCATTCAACCCGGAGATCTGCTTCAGGTGCAGATATTTCAGGAGGATGATTTGACCCGCACGGTTCGAGTGACCCAGGGAAACTCCATTACTCTGCCGCTGATTGGTGCGGTGGATGTTGCAGGCCTGACTCCTCGAAGGGCGCAGGATTTGATACGCAGTTTGTATGACCGCGATTATTTAGTGAACCCACAAGTCAATGTCGGCGTGACTGAGTATGCCCCACGCACACTTAATGTGATGGGAGCAGTTAATAAACCAGGTGTAGTTCAATTCCCTCAAGAAGAAGAGCTTACGTTAGTCGACGCGATTGCTCGTGCGGGTAGTTTTAATCGTTTCGCAGATCGGCGAAAGGTTAAGTTATCCAGAACAAATGATGATGGTCGCACGGTGACTGAGGTGATTGATGTCGATGAACTCATGGATAACGGCACCAATGATTCTTGGCCATTACAGCGTGACGATGTGATTTTTGTGCCAGAGCGTATATTTTGATCTTTTTTCTATGGATTCTGATTCTAAGCAAACACAACCTGGAGGCGGTTACGGTTACGGAGGAGGCTACGGTGGGTATTCTGCCGGCGGGTATGGATATGAGGATACGACAAGCCAAGCGCATCGCACGATCAAAGACTATCTCTTGATCCTACGGGAGCGCATCTGGTATGTGGTGGTTGTCTTCCTCGTTATTTTTTCCTCGGTTTTGGTTTATACATTCAGCCGGACCAAGATGTATGAATCGGTCGCCTCAGTGCAGGTTTTCCGCAGCGGCCCGACGGTTATGCAGGTGCAGGCCGTGATGGATACGGACATCCGTTCTGCGGAAGATCTAAATACGCAGGTTAAAATTCTTGAGAGTGGGGCCATCATTCAAAATGTGGCCGACCGCTTAACGGGAGATAATCTTCGTCGGTTTATGGCTCCTTATGAAAAAGGGGATTCCAGTGACCCTATTCTGCCTACTCAAATTATTTACAAGAATCGCAAGATAATCCCACAGAGATTGTCGTTAGTTTTGCAGGTAAGTTATGAACATCCCGATCCTTTGATCGCTGCGCAGGTGGCGAATCTGTTCATCGACGAGTTTATCACTTACAACGCTCGGATCAGAATCGATGAGTCCATGAAGGCGGTGGAAGATCTCCACGCGCGAGCTGATGATCAGCGCAAAAAAGTAGATGACCTCTCAGAGAAATTGCAGGCTTATCGTGAACGGAACAACCTTGTCTCGCTCGACCAAACTAAGGACATCGTCACTGAGAAATTAAAGGCGCTAAATAACTACCTTACGCAATCCAACTCCAAGTTGAAGGAGAGCGAGATACGTTGGCAGCAGGTTCAAGAGCGTCGCAAAACGGGACAGGATTTGACCGAGCTACCTTTTGTTGCTGCACAATCATTGATCGGATCTCTGGTCGGCCAATTGGCTGCCCAAAAAATTGGTATTGCGCAATTGGAGGAGCGTTATCGTGCGAAACACCCAAAGATGATCGAGGCGAAGGAATCACTGCAACAGGTCGAACGTGAATTGACGCGCGCTTTGGATTCTGCATCTGCACTGATCGAGTCAGAATATAACTCTGCCCGACGTAATGACGAACAAGCACGCATGGCTCTTGAAGCACAGGAAAGGGAATCCATGTCGCTTGATCGCTTTGCCGTCGAATATGGGAATCTCGAGCGCGATTTTAAGATCAATGAGCAGATATTGGAATCGATTCTGTCACGTGCACGTGAAACCTCGATGACAAGCACGATTGAGACTCAGAATGCGCGCGTAATTGATCGCGCGACTCCATCTGGTAGCCCGAGCTCACCTAAGGTTCTCCTCAATATTGCTCTTGGTTTGGTCGGGGGAGCAGGCATGGGCTTGGCATTTGCATTCTTTGTGGCGTTTATCGACGACCGGGTGAAGAGCGCATTTGATATTGAAGGAGTGATTGGATTGTCGCTGATCGGAATCATTCCTGAGATTAAAAAAATGGATATGGCCGTTAAGGCGCAGATCGTTCTGAACAACGCGGATCGTCAAGTCTCAGAATCATTTCTCACTCTGCATTCCAGTCTTCGCCTCCATGATGAGAGCAAAAACGCGAAGTGCATACTCATGACCAGCACCATTCCCGGAGAAGGTAAATCCTTCACGATAACAAATCTAGGCCTTACTTTTGCAGCTCATGGTGAACGGGTGGTTTTGGTAGATTGCGATTTGCGTAAACCGAATATTCATAACGGACTTCACTTGGAAAATGCTAAAGGAGTCATCGACGTGTGCACTGGTGAGAAAACAATAGATGAAGTCATTCTCAAGGATGTGCAGAAAAACTTTGATGTGATCGCTGCCGGTGGTCGTGCCAAGAAACCCACGCATTTGCTCAACAGCAAAAATTTCGAAACGATGATTGCCGACCTTCGTAAACGCTATGATCGGGTGCTAGTTGATACTCCGCCATTGGCTGCTGTGAGTGATGCGATGATCATACTGCCTTTAATGGATGGTTCAATTTTTAGTATCTACTTCAACAAGGTGCGCCGGAAGGCCGCTCAATTTGCAGCCACTCGTCTCCAAGAATCAAATGTGCCGAATTTAGGCGCGATTCTGAACGGTCTCAATCTCGCAGTGTCCGGTTACTACTACGCTCAGTATTACGATAAATCCTATAAGGATTATTATGTGACTCAAAAGAGCGACTTGAAAGCTCGCGGGTAAAACTCATTGAGACCCCTCCCTCCGCGTTAAGCCGCGGAGGCGCTTCAGGTTTTGGCGGCGGCACGTTCTAAGCGGTCGTTTATGGCCGCAGCATAAGGGCCATCCGGTGCTTTCTCAGCATGAAGGATGCTGTAACCCTTTTCATCGAGCATTCGGAGCTGTGCAAAGAGGTTATGGGCAGCCCGCTGTGGGTTACCGCTAGAATCTAACCAATAGGTGTGTATTGTCGGTTTGCCAGTTGGTTGGGCGAAGTAGAGTCGGGCTTCATCAGGAGATTGGCTGGTTGCATCCAAGGATAGCACGCTGTGCAGAACCACTTTGGCTCGTGGGCTGTAGTGCTGAGATAGCATTCCGGGAGCGACCTGCGAGCCGCTGGTGGCGCGTGAATGCACCGATTTAACGGCCATGCCCAGAGTGCTTTCGATTTGTTCGGGAGTAATAGCTCCTGGGCGGAGCAGCCTTAACTTATTCGCATCCCTAGCGTCGATGATTGTGGATTCTAAGCCGATTTTGGATGCGCCTCCATCGAGGATGTAGCGGATGCGGTTGCCCAAATTGTCGCGGACATGTTCAGCTGTTGTGGGGCTGACGTATCCGAAGGGATTCGCACTGGGAGCCGCTAATGGGATGGCTGCAATTTTGAGCAATTTTCTGAAAAGTGGATGCTGAGGGATTCTGACTGCCACGCTATCAAGACCAGAGGTCACGATATCCGGCACGCAGCTTTGTTTTCTGAGAATAAGAGTCAGCGCGCCGGGCCAGAACGCTTTTGCCAGAGCCAAGGCGGTTGGGTTTACTTGGGCGATAGCAGCAAGCTGCTTGATATGGTGGATATGGACGATAAGAGGATCAGTCGTCGGCCTTCCCTTGGCTTTAAATATCTTTCGGCAAGCGGTGGGATTGAGGGCATCGGCGGCAAGGCCATAAACAGTCTCGCTAGGCACCCCGATCAATTCGCCAACCTGCAATTTTTTAGCCAGCATAGCTAGGTTGCGGGGAGTCC
>ERZ887849.1566-NODE-1566-length-21036-cov-41.074973_pt1 | contig 21036 bp, 23 predicted proteins | sample MGYA00521267_ERZ887849 | MGnify/ENA primary metagenome ERZ887849 (study PRJEB32303, sample SAMEA104408601) | aquatic metagenome | biome: Brackish water; feature: Pelagic; material: water | place: Baltic Sea | collected 2014-06-06T16:11:00 | depth 2,863 m ... | reverse complement strand
TCAAAACCGTCTCTCCCATTGAAATTTCAGTTTGGTTTCCATCCACTTCTATTTGTGCCGTTCCTTCGACACACATATAAATCATAAAAGAATCGTGGGTGTTTTCTTTTAAGATAGTTTCATGTACTTTGAGAATATTGGTTGTAAAATACGGACAACTGACCAGTTCTGTGGCGGTATCAAAATCCTTCGTATAGTCCACTCTAAAATTATCGGGCATATCAAAGTCAAATGCTTCTAGGGCAATGTCATTGTGTAGCTCGCGTTCATTCCCTTCTGAATCCACACGATCCCAATCATACACACGATAAGTGATATCACTTGTTTGTTGAATTTCGGCCAAAAGCACCCCTGCCCCAATGGCATGAATTCTTCCAACTTCAATAAAATAGGTATCCCCAGCTTGAACAGCATCAAAATTTAAAATACGTTGCAGTGTTTTATCTTCTAAATGTTTTAAATACAACTCTTGAGTCATCTTTTGATTGAACCCAACAATAAGATTGGACTCTGGATCGGCTTGAACCACATACCACATTTCGGTTTTTCCAAAACTATTGTGACGGGCTTTGGCAAGCTGATCGTTTGGGTGTAGTTGTACCGACAAATCTTCTTTGGCATCGATAAATTTAATGAGCAACGGAAATTTAGTCCCAAACTCTCGAAAGTTTTTTTCTCCTAACAAGTCTGAGGTATGGGTTTCCAAAAGATAGTTTAGGGAGCTGCCTTGTAAGGCGCCATTGGCGACTATGGAAGTATCGCCTTCCACGTCACTGATTTCCCAACTTTCACCTGCATTTTTGGAGGTGGTGGGTTTGTGTAAAATCTGTTGCAATTTTTGTCCGCCCCAAATTTTATCTTTGAGGATGGGCTGGAATTTCAATGGATAAAGGGTGTTCATAAGGGTTATTTTCCAGAATACGTTACAAAATTACGAGCCGTTTCATAGAGTGTTACTTCCAAATCTAAATCTGCGTCTAGTACCTTTTTTAATTTGTCATATATAACCACCACAATGTTTTCAGCCGTGGGATTTAGGTTTTTAAATTCAGGCACATCCAAGTTTAGATTTTTATGATCAAAGGCATCTTCCACTTCCGATTTGATAAAGTCTTTCAGAATTTTAACGTCCATGACAAAACCTGTTTCAGGATCAATTTCTCCGGTCACACTCACGGTGAGGTCATAGTTATGCCCGTGGTAATTGGGGTTGTTACATTTCCCAAAAATGGCATCGTTTTTTTCAAAACTCCAATCGGGACGGTACAGCCTGTGGGCGGAATTAAAATGTGCTTTTCTACTGACGGTGACTCTCATGATTAGTGTTTATATGTTCATAAAATTTTTCAAATATGATTTTAAACCATTCGGTATAAAGGGCAGGTTGGTGCTTGATATCGGCTTTGACCGCTTCCAAAGGCATCCATTTCCAGGCCTCCACCTCATCGGGGTTGATCACGGGGTCTGCCTCGTAATGCCCCACCATTATATGGTCCAATTCGTGTTCGGTAAGACCGTTGTCAAAAGGGGCTTTATAAATAAACCAGGTCGTTTCTTTGAGTGGAGTTACAAACCCCATTTCTTCTTGTAAACGCCGACTTCCAGCCTCCAAATTGGATTCGCCCACACGTTGGTGCGAACAACAGGTATTGGTCCACAACAAAGGCGAATGGTATTTGTGAGCCGCCCGTTGTTGTAACATCAATTCATTCTTGGAATTGAATATAAACACTGAAAAGGCACGGTGTAACACCGCCTTTTCATGCGCCTCCATTTTGGGCATGGTGCCAATTTGTTGGTCGTGCTCATTTACAAGTATGACCTGTTCTTCTATCATGTTACAAAAATATCAACTAAAAAGTTAAGTTTTACTAATTTCTTGCTAAAAAAAACAGATTTGAAAACAACTCCAAAACCACTGCCACAAAAAAAAGGTGATTTTATTGAACTTTATTATAGTCTTGTTTAACGTTTGCCAATATAACATAAACATTGTCAATTTTTTATAAAAATAAAATGGACAATTTGTTTTTATTATTAAAAAATAAGTTTAAGTTTAACCTTTGATTAAGACCCCCAAATCTAAATCTTCAAAAGAGTTTAACCGAAGTTTTTAGATTTTGTTTTTTTGAATGCTGTATTGGAACTGGTTCTGATATACAGTAGTTGGGCATAATTTGAATAAAACGAAGAAAAAAATTGACAAAAGATAAAAAAAATAAAATAGTAAAGCCTTTTTTAAGATGGGCAGGTGGAAAAACTTGGTTTATAAAACATATAGAAAACTATATCCCAAAAGACTTTAATGATTATTATGAACCATTTGTTGGTGGCGGATCTATTTTCTTTTATTTAAAATCCAAAGGATTTATAAAAAATAAAGCTTATTTGTCAGATTCTAATTCTGACCTTATAAATACTTATAAAGTCTTAAAAAATCATTCTAAAAGCCTTTTTTAAATTTTGAAAACTCATATAGATTCAGAAGATGAATATTACCGAATGAGAAGTAGTGACTTTACTAATCAAGTAGAAAGAGCAGCAAAATTCATATATCTTAATAAAACTTCTTATAATGGAATTTATAGAGTAAATAAAAATGGTAAATATAATGTTCCATATGGCAGAAGAAACTTAAAAGTTTTATATGATTTTAAACATTTAAACGACATATCAATCGCTTTAAAAAACACTAATTTATCCACAGAAGATTTCAAGCAAAGATGTAAACAAATCAAAAAAAATGATTTTGTATTTATAGACCCACCCTACACAGTAGCACACGAAAATAATGGATTTATACAATATAATCAATCTATTTTTTCTTGGAATAATCAATTGCAATTATCAAAATTAACAGCTGAACTTGATGAAAAAAAAGTTCATTTTTTAGTTACAAATGCTTACCACGATTGTATCAAAGAAATTTACCAAACTGGAAACCAAATGATGATACTTCGTGCAAGTACAATTGGAGGAAAAGGCGCAACTAGAGCTAAATACAAAGAAATTATTGTTACAAATATAAATAACTAAATGGCTTTTTTAAAAGATTATCAAGTTCAAGAAATAAAGGGAAAGCTAGTTGATGACAAATCAATTCTTGGAAAGCTTTACAAAGCAAAAAAGAATGAATACCAAATAATAAGTATTGATCATTCTTTAGTTGAAGATTATAAAAAAAAAGGTTGGGAGACTTTCGGAAAACCTCTAAAAACAAAAACAAAACTTCGAAAAAGGAAAAAACACTCAAAACAATTTGAAGATGACTTGTGGTGTCAATTTTACAATCTAGGTTATAGATATTTAAACTTTGATGAAAACTTTATTCTTCCTTTTTAAAAAAATCCAGAAGACACAAAGCAAATTGACGTAATCGCTATAAATGATGAAACAATTTTTTTAATTGAATGCAAATCAAGTGAAAAACCATCACCTGCAAGACTATTAAAAGATGAATTTGATTTGTTAGGCAAAAGATTGGATGGTTTTAAAAAAGCTCTGTGGCAAATCTTTGGAAAAGAAAAGAAAATCAAATATATCTTCGCTACTAGAAATTTAAGAATCCCTACAAATAGTGTTCATTTAGAAAGATTAGAAAAAACTAACTCATTCTATTACAATAACAATACTTACGATTATGTGTGCAGTCTTATAAAGAATTACAAAAATGCTGCTTTTTACCAATTTCTTGGATTAGTTTTTAAAAATGAATTAATCAATAATAATAAAATTGAAATCCCAGCAGTAAAAGGTAAAATGGGGAAAAAAGAATACTATATGTTTTCCATTGAACCTTCTTTACTTTTAAAAATGGGTTTCATTTTACATAGAACAAGAGCGAATGAATCTGAATTCCCAACATATCAAAGACTTTTAATTCCAAGTAGATTAGGAAAAATAACAAAATACATTGATGATGGTGGTTATTTTCCTAATTCAATTATTATAAATTTTAATTCGAAAAAACGTAAAGTTACTTTTGAGCATAACTCAAAAGAAGTAGATTCAAATTTATGTTCAGGAACTCTAAAAATACCTAACTCATATAGTATTGCTTATATTATTGACGGTCAACATAGAGTATATGGATATGCTAACTCTCTTTTTAAAGAAAATAATACAATTCCTGTAGTTGGATTTATAAATTTAGATACTATAGAACAGCTTGAGATTTTTATGGATATTAATGAAAATCAAAAAGCAGTTAGCCCAAGTTTAAGGTTAGATTTGGCCGAAGATTTAAATTGGGATTCTGATCGCGCTGATTCTAGACTTCTTGCTTTAAAATCTTCCATTACCAAAAAGATTGCTAATTCAGAGTCAAGTCCACTTTTCAATAAAATTTCAGTTGGGGAAGATAAAGCTCTTCTTACATTTAAACCATTTATGACAGCCTTAAACGTTTCTGCGCTACTACCGATAGCTAAAGGAAATAAATATAATCCAGATTCTCTAATTGGGTCATTATATGACACCAACAATCAAGATCATAATCAAGAAATGTTAAGAGCAAAAAAGAAAATAGTTGATTATATTATTTCGTGTTATGATTTTGTGGAACAAAGCTTTCCAGACATATTTTATAGAGAGAAATATTTTATAGTATCAAATAGAGGAACATTTGCATTTATCTCAGTTATTGGTAGTTTAAATAAATTTGTAACTGAAAAAAAATTAGTAGATAAAAACTCTATTAACGAGCATAGGTTTAACACAATTAAACCCTATTTAGAAAGTCTAATGAATAGTCTTAATAATTTATCTAATGAAGAAGCTTCGAAATACCTAACGCTTTTAGGAGCTGGTGCAGATACAAAGTGGTTACGTTTTTTTCAAAATCTTATTAATTTAAAATTTAGTGATTATAATCCTATAGAATTAATTGATTGGAAAGAAAGACAAAATGAAGTTTATCAAGATCAAGGTCGTCAATATGTTAAATTAATAGAAAGAAATATGAAAAATGTAGTATTGAACAACATAAAAGTACTTTTTGGAAATAATTGGGAACTTGAAATAAATAAAATTAAAACTACTTGTCAAGAAAGAGCAAATAATGAAAATGAAAAAAATTATAAAGAAGGAATTGACAAAAGAGTTGAATGGACTGAAATGTTTAACATAAATGATTATAAGGAAATTATTGAAAAATATTGGACAAAAAAACCTGAAGAAGAAAATGCAGATTTTAAAACTTTTCAAGAACACTTTCTTATAGACATTGGTCAAGGAAAAAACAAAAAAGATGTTTTGAAATGGATTTCCTTATTTAATTCTTACCGAAATCATTTGGCGCACGAAGGATCAAAAGAAAAAGGAATAAACAAGAGAGAAGTTGATTTTTTAGAAATGATATATAAACATTTCTTTGACGAATAATAAAAAATAACACCGTTCTACAACCTCTCTGACGTCGCAGCACATTAAAAAACAAAAAATTACTCAAAGCTGGTATATCTTGCAAACTACACCCCCATTCAATCAATCATCTCCAAAAACGCCTGTTCCGAAATAATAGGCACTTGGAGGCTTTCGGCTTTGCTGCGTTTGCTAGGCCCCATATTGGCACCGGCTACCACATAAGAAGTTTTTGCAGAAATGGAACTCACCACCTTTCCGCCGTTGGAATCAATCAGGGCTTTCAGCTCGTCTCTAGAAACAGTTTCAAACACCCCAGACACCACAAAACGCATCCCTTCTAACTGTGTGCTTTGGTTGGAGAGAGCTTCTTCAGACAGTTGCAATTGGAGGCCGTATAAGATCAAACGAGACACCAGTTGAACATTGGCTTCGGTCCTAAAAAAGTCCACCACACTTTCGGCTATTTTAATTCCAATTTCATCTACTTGTTCCAAATCTTCCAAAGTAGCTTTGGACAAGGCTTCAATCGATTTGTAATGTTTGGCGAGTTTTTTGGCAACCGTTTCTCCCACATACCGAATGCCCAATCCAAACAAGACACGTTCAAAAGGCACATCTTTAGAGGCTTGAACCCCCTTGACCAAATTGTCTGCACTTTTTTCTGCCATGCGATCCAAATGGATGATTTGATCGGTCGTTAGTTCGTAGAGGTCGGCATAATCACGGATCAAGCCTTCATGGACCAACAAAGCCACGGTTTCGCCTCCCAAGCCTTCAATATCCAAGGCTTTCCGAGAAATATAATGTTGAATACGACCAATGATTTGAGGGGTACACCCCACATCATTCGGACAATAATGCTGTGCCTCTCCTTCTTTTCGAACAAGGGGTGACTCACATTCTGGACAGGACGAAATATAAACGGTTTGAACACTCTCTGCTGGACGACGGTCCAAATCGACCCCCATAATTTTAGGAATAATTTCGCCCCCTTTTTCCACATAGACCCAATCGCCAATGCGCACATCTAATTTTTCAATTTGATCCGCATTGTGAAGTGAAGCACGTTTGACAATCGTTCCTGCCAATTCCACAGCTTGTAGATTGGCAACAGGCGTAATCGCTCCGGTTCTTCCCACCTGATACGAAATGTGCTCGAGGCGGGTAGAAACCTGTTCCGCTTTGAATTTATACGCCATCGCCCAACGGGGAGCTTTGGCAGTATAGCCCAACTCCGCTTGTTGAAACAAACTGTTAACTTTAATAACCACACCATCGGTTTCATAAGGCAATTCATGGCGGTGAGTATCCCAATAATTCACAAATTCTAAAACCCCATCAATGGAGTCGGTAAGTTTCGCAATTGCAGGAACTTTAAAGCCCCAAGAACGGGCTTTTTCGAGGTTTTCGAACTGAGTTTTTATGGCGATATTATCTCCAACAATACTGTATAACAAACACTCCAAAGGGCGTTTGGCAACCTCAGCACTGTCTTGTAATTTTAAACTTCCCGAAGCGGTATTTCGTGGATTTTTATAGGGCTCCTCCCCTGCTGCAATCCGTTCGGCGTTCATGGCATTAAAGCCTTCAAAAGGCAATACAATTTCCCCACGAATTTCAAATTTATCTGGATAGTCGCCACGAAGTTTTAAGGGCACCGATTTAATGGTTTTTATATTTGCAGTGACATTATCTCCTTGAGTACCATCTCCTCGAGTCAAGGCTTGCACAAGCAATCCATTTTCGTAGGTCAGACTTATAGATGCGCCATCGTATTTTAGCTCACAAGTGTATTGAATTGGACCATCAACCATTTTTCGTAAACGGGTTTCCCAATCCATTAAATCCTCTTTTGAATACGAATTATCTAAAGAGTACATGCGTTGTGCATGCACCACAGTTTCAAAATTTTTAGTGACTTCTCCACCCACTCTAAGAGTTGGCGAACTGGCATCATAGTACTGGGGATGGGCTGTTTCTAAGGCTTGGAGTTGTTTCAGCTTGGTGTCAAACTCAAAGTCTGAAATAGAGGGTGCATCCAATACATAATAGTTGTAATTATGTTGACTGAGCTCGTCCCGAAGTTGTAAAATCTGTTCTTTAATGTCCATCAAAAAAAATAATCAGTCTTAAATATTTAGCAGTACTAAGATATGAAAATGAGCGCTATCTTGTAAGCTAATTACGGAGAACTTATTAGCAATTTAGTAAACAGGAAATCAACGTTTGGTGGCGCACAACATTCTGTGTTTGCCAAAAATATCGGTCTTCATTTGGACGTTATCAAAATCATCCGAAGAAAAAAGTGCTTGTGTTTCAGTTCCTAAATATTCATTAATCTCAAAATAAAGCCGTCCTTGTTTTTTAAGCGCTTGTTGACTCAATTCTACGATGGCCTGATAAAAAACTAACGGGTGGTCGTTTTCTACAAAGAGTGCCAAATGGGGTTCGTGTTCTAATACGTTAGGCGCCATGTGTTTTTTTTCGCTCTCACGAACATAAGGCGGGTTGGATACAATGAGATCAAAGCTGAGATCTGTAGGCTTCCATTCCAAAACATTCGCTTCGATAGTGTTGAGTTGTACGGCATTTTGTTGTGCGTTGTAGTGTGCCATTTCCAAAGCCGCAGGACTGACATCCAACGCATAGACTTCTGCATTGGGCAACTGTTTTGCCAAACTTACAGCTATACAACCAGAGCCGGTTCCTATATCTAGAATTTTAAGCGGTTGCTCAGTATCTGCATGATTCAAAATCCATGCGACCAATTCTTCAGTTTCAGGACGTGGGATCAAAACGTTGGAATCCACTTTGAATTCCAATCCAAAAAAGGAAGTCGTTCCCAAAATATATTGAATGGGTTCATAAGTTAATAAACGACTGATGATGGTCTCAAAATACTCGTAAGTTACAGGGCTAATGAGGGTGTCGGAGTTAAGACTGACATCCATACGTTTGTACTTTAAATGCTGCTCACATATTCGATAAAAAAATGCGTTTATCTCTTCTTTGGGATAATAACCTAAGAGTGCATTTTGAAAAAAATTCTGAAGTGATTTTAACTGCATTACAAGAGTTTTAACATTCGAACATCACAAGAATTATGAGCCGTATTTCCCATAGAAATGTCTATGTATGCAAATGGGAGAATCGTTTCTACATCTTCATAAACAGTCCCTGTTAAAGGAAGTTGAAGTTCTATAAATATGGATTTAATAACCGTTTCGATTTGTAAATTATCATTAAATTGAATTTCTCTAATACGCATTTGGTGGATACCAATTAATAAATCTTATTTTTGTTGTTCGAAGATACATATAATACCCAAAAAATGAGAAAAAAACTTACAATCCTTATCTTAATTTTCTTGACAACAAGTTGTGCGATCAAACAAAAACCTGAGTTTATAAAAATCGGGAGTATCGAACTTGTGGACGCTAATTCCAGAACACTGACCCTGAAAGCAGATGCCCTTTTTAATAACCCAAATAGTGTTGGTGGTCGATTGAATACAGAAGGGGTTTCTGTATTTGTAAATGATATATTTATAGGTGTGGTCAGTGCCGAAGAATTTAAAGTTCCTGCAAAAGATAATTTTAAGGTGCCTCTTCAAATTGAAGTGAACACCAAAGACCTTTTCAATAAAGACCCAAATGGATTATTGGGTGGACTCCTAAATAGTGTTCTTAATCGCAGTTTAAACGTCAAGTACGAAGGTATTATTCAATTTAAAGCGTTGAGTTTTTCCTATAAATACCCTATTAATAAAACAGAAACAATTAAAATAAAATTATAATCTCTCACGAACATTACATAGCACGTTGTATTGAAATTGCCAAAAGAGGCTTGGGTTCCACAGCACCTAATCCTATGGTAGGTTGTGTCATTGTGGTAGAGGATAAAATTATTGCAGAAGGCTACACGAGTCCTTACGGAGGTGCGCATGCGGAAGTGAATGCCATTAAGGCCGTAAAAGATTTGAACCTACTCCCCAAAGCGACTTTATATGTAACTCTAGAACCTTGTGCTCATTTTGGAAAAACACCGCCCTGCAGCGATTTAATCATTACGCATAAAATTCCTAGAGTGGTGATTGGTTGTGTGGATACGAATGAAAAAGTACATGGCAGAGGTATCGCAAAACTCAAAGCTGCCGGATGTGAAGTCATTGTGGGAGTGTTGGAAGACGCCTGTAAAACGCATCACAAACGTTTTTTTACGTACCATACTAAAAAGCGTCCTTATATTATACTGAAATGGGCGGAGAGCAACGATGGCTTTATTGCTCCATTATCCAAATCAGAAACCAAACCTGTTTGGATTAGCTCCGTATATTCGAGGCAAGTGGTGCATCAATGGCGCGCAGAAGAACAAGCAATCTTGGTTGGCGCAAATACAGTGGTTCAAGACAATCCGAGTTTGACAACCCGTGAGGTAGAAGGATCCAACCCAACCCGCATTGTTATTGACCTCAAAAATTCATTGGCAGAAACTTATCAAGTTTTTAATTCAGAGGCAAAAACCATCCGATTGACAGCGGATACGATTGATTTACAAAAACCACTGGCATCTGAAGTTTGTAAGGCTTTACATTCATTCCAAATAAATTCGGTAATCGTTGAAGGTGGACAAAAAACACTGCAAGCATTTATTGATGAGAACCTTTGGGATGAAGCCCGTATCTTTTCAGCTGATCTTAATTTGGAAAAAGGCCTACAAAAACCTCATATTGATGGTACTCTTAGTTCACAGACAACAATTGGTTCTGATTGCTTAAAAATTCTTTTCAATGATTAAGACGATTATATTTGATTTTGGAGATGTATTCATCAATTTAGATAAAACTGCTATTGATCGCGAATTATATAAGCTTGGGGTGACTACTGTTACAGATGACATGCTTAGAACTGCAGAACTTTATGAAAAAGGATTCATAAGTACCAACGATTTTGTAGCCGCATTTAGAGTTAAATATCCCTCTATTTCGGCGACACAATTTAAAAAAGCTTGGAATTCCATTATTTTAGAATTTCCCGAATATCGTTTAGAGTTTTTAAAAAATATTTCAACAAATAAAAATTACAAACTTATATTGCTTAGCAACACCAACGCCCTTCATATCGAGCAAGTCATTGAAAACATGTCTTTACATAGATACGAGCGTTTTAAAAGCTATTTTGATCAGTTTTATCTTTCACACGAAATACAGTTACGAAAACCCGATACATCCATTTATGAATTTGTATTAGAAGAAAATCAATTGGAAGCCTCTACTTGTTTCTTCGTAGATGACACCAAAGAAAACACACAGGCAGCAGCTCAACTTGGCATTCACACATGGAATAACGACCCAAAAAAAGAGGATGTCATTACCCTATTTGACCAGCCTATATTCACAACCCCCTTATATCAGTAATGACTTATAAAACCATATTGCATACTTCTGAAGAAGTTCTTTACAAAGACAAAGGAAGTAAGTTTTATGGCTATGCATTCCCAATAAAAACCAACGAAGACTATAAGGGAATTATAGAACAACTTAAACAAAAACATTCCAGTGCGGGGCATTTTTGTTTTGCATACCAGCTAGGAATCGATACGCCTTATTTCCGTACTTCAGACGATGGTGAGCCCTCAAATAGTGCTGGTCTGCCAATTTATGGACAACTGCAATCGTTTGATGTGACTAATATTCTTGTTATAGTGGTGCGTTATTTTGGAGGAACAAAACTTGGGGTTGGAGGCTTGATCAGTGCTTATAAAGCTACAGCCAAATTATGCTTAGAGGCCAGTAAATTAAAAACTTTAGACATTTTAATCTCTATTAAACTTAACTTTGAATATAAAGATCTAAGTCAAATAATGCGAATTATCAAAAAATACAAACTACTTATAAAATCTCAGCGGCTTGAAATGGATTGTGAAGTGATTATTTTGGCCAAAAAAAGTGTCAAAAAAAGCCTTGAAACTGTTTTTGAGCCGTTTCATAAAATTAAAGTTGAGATTTTTAACGATTAAATTTGCAGTTTATCTAAAATATAATTTGGACAACGCATCGGAGAATTAGATTTCTTGTTAACAAACACCAATTTTGTGTGAGCTGTTGTAAGTAATTCTCCGCTAGAATTATGAATTTCATAATCAAATTCGATAGAAGCACTTGGAAGCTTTACTAGTGCTGTAGAAACCGTTAAAACATCATCGTAATATGCTGGTTTTTTGTAGTTTATACTTAAAGAAACTACGGGCAACATCACGTCATTTGCCTCCATATCCTTATAAGAAATTCCTAATGCTGTCAACCACTCCAGACGGCCAATCTCCAGATAATGAGTGTAATTACCATGATAAACTACCCCCATTTGATCCGTTTCTGCGTATCTCACCTTAATTTTTGTTTGATGCATATTCATTTATTATAATTTGTATATATTTAAAAATTAAACATGAGAAAAAAAAATTAAATAATCAATTGATTTTGATTTTTTTTTGTGAATATTTGTTCACATATTTGTAGTGCAAAAATAACTAAGGCAACTGCCCTTAATTTTTTTGTTTTTATAACCAAAAAACTTAATTAACTAACTAACAACATGAATAACACTGCGCAATCGGTCTGGGAGAACTGTCTAAATTTTATAAAAGACAACATTCAGCCGCAAGCCTACAAAACATGGTTTGAACCAATTGTTGCTGTGAAACTTGACGATCACGCGCTTAGTATTCAAGTTCCTAGTAAATTTTTCTATGAATGGTTAGAAGAACATTATGTTAAAATTTTAAAAGTAGCCCTTACCAAAGAACTCGGAGTGAACGCCAAATTAGTGTACATCATCAAAATGGAAAACACTTATGGTAACAACCAACCCTTTACAGAAAAAATTCCTAGTTCAAATCGGTCAGCAGTCTATTCACAACGTGTAGATATTCCACTTAAAAATATAAATCCTGAATTAAAAAATCCATTTGTAATTCCAGGCATCAGAAACGTTAAAATTGAATCGCAATTAAATCCAACCTACACCTTTGACAACTTTTTAGAAGGCGACTCAAACAGATTGGCACGAAATGCGAGTATTGCAGTGGCCAATAAGCCCGGAGGCACCTCATTTAACCCCTTACTTATATTTGGTGGAGTTGGACTGGGTAAAACTCATTTAGCACACGCTATAGGGGTTGATATTAAAGATAAATATCCTGAGAAAACAGTGTTGTATATTTCTGCTGAAAAATTCACTCAACAATATATAGAATCGGTAAAGAAGAACAATCGAAATGATTTTATTCACTTCTACCAAATTATCGATGTTTTAATTATTGATGATGTTCAATTCCTTTCTGGAAAATCAGGGACTCAAGATGTATTTTTCCATATTTTTAACCATTTACATCAAAACGGTAAACAAGTTATTTTAACAAGTGATAAAGCGCCGGTGGATATGCAAGACATTGAGCAACGCTTATTATCTCGATTCAAATGGGGATTATCTGCGGAGCTTCAAAATCCTGATTTTGAAACACGTACATCAATTGTCAAGAACAAACTATATAGAGATGGTGTTGAGATGCCAGAAGAAATTATTGAATATTTAGCCAAACACATCACTTCAAATGTTCGTGAATTGGAAGGAGCTATCATTTCATTAATTGCCCAATCTTCATTCAATAAAAAAGAAATCACACTTTCTCTTGCAAAAGAAATCGTGGAAAAGTTTGTAAAAAACACCAAAAGAGAAGTATCTATCGACTACATTCAAAAAGTTGTCTCGGATTATTTTCAAATGGATGTGGATACACTTCAATCTAAAACACGAAAACGGCATATTGTTCAAGCAAGACAACTGGCTATGTTTTTTGCAAAAAAATTCACCAAAGCTTCACTAGCAAGTATTGGTTCTCAAATTGGGAAACGCGATCATGCGACGGTTCTACACGCCTGTAAAACAGTTAATAACCTTTCTACAACAGATAAGCAATTTAGAAAATACGTAGAAGACTTGACAAAGAAATTATCTATATAACGACTCTTTTTGATTAGGGTCTTATATTTACATACTTTAACTGTAGGGAATATATTCGCTTAAAAAAACTAATATTTCTAATATAATGACTGGAAAACTATACTTAATCCCCACAGGGCTTGGCGATAACGCTCCATTAGAAGTACTTCCTCTGTCCATCAAAAAAGTCATAGAAAACTTAGATACATACATTATCGAAAACGAAAAAGCTGCTCGTAAGTTTATAAAATCGATAAGTTCTGGAAAAGACCAATCGCGTTTAAATTTATTCAGTTTAAATAAATTTACAGATCCTTCAGAAATTCCTTCGTTTTTAGATAGCTGTCTGGACGGTGGGGCTGTTGGATTACTTTCAGACGCGGGCTGTCCTGCTGTTGCAGACCCGGGAGCTGAAGTTGTAAAAATTGCCCATAATCAAAACATTCAAGTCATCCCGTTGGTAGGACCCTCCTCTATTTTATTAGCAATGATGAGTTCTGGAATGAATGGTCAGAATTTTGCTTTTAATGGCTACTTACCAATTGACAAAGCGGAACGAAAATCTAAAATAAAACAACTCGAAAGACGCTCTTTTGAAGAAGAACAATCTCAGTTATTCATAGAAACCCCCTACAGAAATAATAGTATTTTGGAAGATTTGAGTGCGGTTTTAAATTCAGAAACTCGAATTTGTGTAGCTTGCGATTTAACACTCCCTAAAGAATATATCAAGACACAAACAGCCAAAGAATGGAAACACTCAACATTAGATTTCCACAAACGTCCCGCTATTTTTATGATTCAAAAAGATTAAGGAAATAAAATTTTTGGTTTTTTTTGAGCTTTAACAAAAGAAGTATCAAAACCCGAGAATTTGTGCATATACGATAAAATATCAGTCCCATATGCATCCTCCGAATCTAGGGCACCATAACTTCTTAAATAGCGTTTTACGTTTCCAGGTCCTGCTAGGTGAGCCGCCGCCAAAATCCCTGATTCTGTAACGAGAATACCTTCAATTTTTTTTCCTGCAAAACGTTTGATATCCCGTCGTAAAACCCATTTATTTCGTTTGGTATTTGCTAAAAATGCTTTCTCTTGTAATACAGGAGACTTTAAAAATATATCAGGATTTTTTATCCCTAATAATTCTAATGTTGTCGCACCAAACTGATATTTTCCTAAGTAACCTAGTGTATTAACCGCTGCATAATTTCCTTGAGACTCTTTGAATGCAATCGCTTCTTTAAACGCTACATAAGAATTTCCTAAATACAAAACCCCTGAGTTGCTATCATTGGTGACTTGAGAAGGTATTTCTTGAGAAACATTGTAATCGAGGAACTCGGAAGTAAGGATCGTGTCGCTGTAGTCAATTTTGGGTTGTGTCAAAAATGAAATCAAAAGAAAAATAACCATTAGCAAAGGCACTAAAGAATACAACAAATACTTTAATGATTTCATATCAGTCTTTTTTATAACTCTGAACTAAAACAAAAAACAGCATAAATACACGCTTATTTTAGTACCCCTCGACGATCCAAATATAATTGGTACTTCCTTGCATTTTGATTATGACCACTTAGTGTTTTAGCAAACAGGTGAAAACCTGGATTCTGAGGGTCTGCAGCAAAATAAAAAAACGAATGCTTCTCATAATTTAAAACAGCTTCTGTCGCAGTGAGATCCGGCATCGCAATCAACCCTGGTGGCAACCCTTTGTATTTATAGGTGTTGAAAGGGGAATTAATAGATTTATGCACATTTAAAACACGCTTGATAATGGTATTTTTATACTTTGGCAATTGATAAGCCGCATATCTTAGTGTTGGATCTGCTTGTAAAGGCCAATCATTATTTAAACGATTGATATAAACTCCAGCGATTCGGGGTTGTTCGGAGGGCTCTTTAGACTCCTCATAAACAATCGCAGCTAGTGACATCACTTCATGAGGACTCAAACCAGCTGACTTGGCCTTTTCTAAACGACTCGCATTCCAAAACCGATTGTATTCTTTTAACATGCGTTTTCTAAAGGTCTCTGCAGAGGAATTCCAAAAAATCTCATAGCTATTTGGCAAATACATTCCGAGGGCATTTGCTTCTGTGAAATTATGAGATTTTAAAAATAATTTGTCCGTAAATGCGGTAATCAAGGCGGTGCTATCAGCCTCAATTTGACTCGAAATTCGAGAAGCTAAATCTGCTAATGAATGTTGATTATTAAATGCTACTTTTATTGGTAAATTACGACTGCGAATTGAGTTTATAATATCATTATTGGTCATCCCTTTGGTAATCAAAAAACGACCTGCTTTGATATTGTTTACATACTTCTTTTGCTTTGCGAGTGTTTCAAATGTTTCAATATTTTTAAGAAGTGGTTCTAAATCGGCACGAACCTCAGCAAAAGTCGCATCAGAACTCACAAAAATATAAGCTTCTTTTGAATTAAAATTCGTATTGGGAACAAGCATCACTGAGTAGATGTAGTAAGAAAAAAAACCTGCTCCTATTAATCCCAATAATACGATAGCAATTGCTATTTTTTTAAGGTACATAATTTATAAATTGAAATAAATATTCGTTTTTGTAGCACCCTTTATAGAAGCGCCACTTTTTTTTGAGCCCAACTTTTTCAAATCCAAGAGACTCAAACAAGCGAATACTAGCGTTATTATCTTCTAATACATTACTATATAATTGTTGGAGACCCAAATTAGCAAAACTATAATTCATCAACACAGATAAGGCATCTTTTCCATATCCTTTTCCTCGATTTGCTTCGGTTATTACAATACTAACCCCTGCATGTTTGTTATGAGAATCAAAATCAAAAAGATCAATAAAACCAAGAGGTTCGTTGGTTTTGGATGTGATCACCAAGCGCAATTGTTTTAATTTTTTAATATCATTTTGAGCCGTTTCTAAATATTTTTGCAATACATCCTTAGAATATGGGGTTTGAATTTGACTTAATTCCCACAAAGAATCGTCATTTTCAATGGTATATAAAAATGTTAAATCTTCAAGTAAAAGACCTCTTAAATTAATGAAATCTCCTTTTAATTCTACCATTCTAAATCTCCTTTAAAAACCTGCATAGTAGGTCCACACAACCACACATCCGAATAGGAAGATGACAGTGGTTCAAAACGAACTTTTAAAACCCCACCTTGAGTTTCTAAATGAATCGATTTTGAGGTGGTTTGATTGGAATGATACATTGCAATTGCTACCGCAGTAGCTCCTGTACCACAAGATAAGGTTTCTCCCTCTACCCCACGTTCGTAGGTGCGAATTGCAAAAGTATCGTCATTGATTTTTTCTACAAAATTTACATTAATCCCATTCGTATCAAAAGGGGGACTCTGTCGGATTCTAGACCCCTCCAAGTTCATGTCAATTTGCTGTAAATTGGACTGAAGCGCAACATAATGTGGCGAACCTGTATCAAGAATATGGTAATTATCGTTGGAAGAAATCTCTGAAACATCTTGCATTTTCAGTTCCACATAGGCCGCATCAATACGGGCTAAATGCGGTCCGTCGATGGCTATAAATTCAGAGTTATTTTCTATAATTCCTAAATAATTTGCAAAGGCAACTATACAACGTCCACCATTTCCACACATGGTACTCTCGTTGCCATCGGCATTAAAATAGACCATTCTAAAATCATAGCTTGGATCTGACTCTAACAAAATCAACCCATCGGCTCCAACCCCCGTGCGGCGGTTACAAAGATGAGAAATCAACGCAGTATTGTGTTTATCAAAAACATTCTTTCGGTTATCGATCATTACAAAATCGTTTCCAGTTCCTTGGTATTTATAAAATAGTTGTTTCATATACTAAACAAATATAAGAATATTAAACTGTAATTATAGCTGTTAAAACGTCGTTAAAATTGAATTTTGAATTCAATAAAAAAATAATTTTGTAGTTAGTGAATAAACTATTAAATAAAACACCATGAAAAAAATTCTCACATTAGTATGTGTTTCGGCTTTGGGTGGAGCGCTAACCCTCGGAGCTTACAAACAGTTTTTTGAAAATTCATTGAATCCTAAAGTTATTGAAAATCAATCAACAGCCACTTTATTCCCTGTAAACTTATACCCAAGTTCAGATGGGGGAACCAATGTAGATTTTACGACTGCCGCAAACAAAACCGTGCATTCAGTTGTTCATGTAAAAAACACAACGCTGAGTAAAAGCTACACCAGTTTTGAAGATTTATTTTTTGGAAGGTCTCAACGCTACGAACAGATTGGGACTGGATCAGGTGTTATTATTTCTCCCGATGGCTATATCATTACAAACAACCATGTTATAGAAGGAGCACAATCCATTGAAATTACTACCAATGACAATAAAACATTTGATGCCGAAATCGTAGGAACCGATCCTAATACAGATATTGCGTTGATAAAAATAGATGCTGATGAACCTTTAAATTACAGCACATTTGGAGACAGTAATAGCGCACGAATTGGAGAATGGGTTTTAGCCGTAGGAAATCCTTTCAACCTTACTTCAACGGTAACAGCGGGGATAATTAGTGCGAAATCAAGAGATTTATCGGGGCGAAACACCCAGTCATTTATACAAACAGATGCGGCTGTAAACCCTGGAAATTCTGGGGGTGCTTTGGTAAATATCAACGGAGAATTGATAGGAATCAATACCGCCATTTCATCCCAAACGGGCAACTATATTGGTTATTCATTTGCAGTTCCCAGTAATATTGCCCGCAAGGTTGTGGAGGATATTATGGAGTTTGGAAATGTTCAAAATGGAATTTTAGGGGTAATTGGAGGTGAATTAAATGGTAAAAATGCTAAAGATTTTGGAGTCGATCAAACAGAAGGATTTTATGTGACGGATGTCCAAAAAGGAACAGGAGCCGATAGAGCTGGCATACAAAAAGGCGATATCATACAACAGATCGACGGAGTCACGATTTCTAAATTTTCAGACTTAAAAGGATTTCTAAACACCAAAAGTCCAGAAGACGAAGTTGAAGTTAAAATTCTCAGAAATGGCACTCTAAAATCTCTTAAAGTCACCTTAGAAAAACTCACAACAATTGATATCCCTATCATTGGAACGCTCAAAGAAGTTTCTAAAAAAACTCTAGAAAGCAAAGATATTGACTATGGTTTACAACTTTCGAAACTCTCTGAAACTCATCGCAAAGACTGGGAATCTGATGGCATTTCCGAAGGAAGTTATGTAACTCAAATTAACGATATAAAAATAAATTCTATCAATGACGCCCAGAGAGCCTTAGACAAATATTCCAATAAAGTACTTCGAATTGCGGTTGTTAAAAATAATGGCGAAAAAGTGGTCTATCGTTTTAGGTAAAAAACTGTAAATCAATTTACTAAGATCCATTGTTCAATTTTTGAATAGTGGATTTTTTTTATCCAAAAAAGTTACGAAAACGTTTTAAATCTTTTGTTTTTGCAAAAACATTTTAAAACACAAATAAATGACCTCAAAACCTACCTACGATTCAGAAAATTGCATTTAAATCCGACCGCAGAAAAGCAGCAGTTAACTTATTAAAATTAATGGCGACTTATGGTATGATTTCTATATTGAATTGGTATTATTCAGATACCAATTAATGGATCGGAACGTCAGCGAGATTCTAAAACTTCATGAATATGTTGGTGAAATTATCAATAAACCCATTTCAATTTTTGACTTTGTTGAAATGGCACATGGGGTCAAATTATTAAACCTCCCCGCCTCCAGATTAGACATTGGTAAATTAACTTTTGAATTTAACGAAGAGGCCTCAAACCACAGCATCTCTTCCTTTCTTTGTAAAAATTAAAAGCGGCAAAACAACAACCAAAACTCAAACCCAAAGATGTGGTACTCTATGGGTTTGGACGTATTGGACGCTTGGTAGCACGTGAACTGATGGGTAATTCTGGAAACGGAAGTCAATTACGGCTTCGGGCAATTGTAACCCGAGATAAAATAACTCCCACTCTACTTGAAAAAAGAGCCGCATTGTTAAGAAGTGATTCAATACATGGTGATTTTCATGGAATAGTTCGTGTAGATACAAAATTGCAAGCCTTAATTATTAATGGCATGACCGTTTACATTATTTCTGCTGCGAAACCAGAAGACATTGATTACACGTCTTATAACATAAACGATGCTTTAATTATTGACAACACTGGAGCCTTTAGAGACCAAGAAGCTCTACAAAAGCATTTATCAGCTAAAGGGGCAAAAAAAGTATTATTAACCGCACCTGGAAAAGGCATTCCAAATATTGTATATGGTGTAAACCATTTAGAACACACTCCAGAAAGTGTCGATATTTTTTCTGCAGCCTCTTGTACAACCAATGCTATTACTCCAATTTTAAAAGTTATTGAAGACTCCTTGGGAGTATGTCATGGTCATATCGAAACAATTCATGCTTATACAAATGATCAAAATTTGGTTGACAATATGCATTCCAAATACAGAAGAGGACGCGCTGCGGCACTCAACATGGTCATTACTGAAACTGGAGCCGGAAAAGCAGTAAGCAAAGCCCTTCCTTCTCTAGAAAATAAACTCACTTCCAACGCCATTCGAGTACCAGTTCCCAATGGAAGTTTAGCCATTCTAAATCTTGAAATAAAAAAGACAACAACCCTAAAAAATATCAATACACTTATTAAAACCGCTGCACTGTCAGGAGTATTGGTGGAACAAATCAAATATGAATTCAACGACGAACTTATTTCTAGCGATATTGTAGGAAGTACCGCCCCCGCAATTTATGACAGTAAAGCAACTATTGTAAGTCCAAATAAAAAAAATATCATCCTATATATATGGTATGATAATGAGTTTGGATACAGTCATCAAGTCATACGCTTGGCTAAATACATTGCCAAAGTTAGACGGTTCACTTACTATTAGAATTTTCAATTCGTTATCTTTGCGCTTTAAATTTAGCAGATGCGAATAGACATCATCACAGTTTTACCCGAATTATTGAAAAGTCCTTTTGAAGCCTCCATTTTAAAACGTGCCATTGATGCGGGTCTGGTAAGTATTCATTTTCATAATTTAAGAGACTATACTTCCAACAAATATAAATCCATTGACGACACTCAATTTGGAGGAGGTGCTGGTATGGTTATGATGATAGAACCAATTGATAAATGTATTTCTAAATTAAAATCAGAGCGAGATTATGACGAGCTCATTTATATGACACCCGATGGAGAAACACTCAATCAAGGTATTGCCAACCAACTGTCTATGAAAGGGAATTTAATAATACTTTGCGGGCACTACAAAGGCGTTGATCAACGTGTACGGGATCAATTTATAACCAAAGAAATTTCTATTGGAGATTATGTACTTTCTGGTGGCGAATTGGGAGCCGCCGTACTTTGCGATTCAATTATACGCCTCATTCCGGGGGTTTTAGGAAACGAAACTTCAGCACTTACCGATTCTTTTCAAGATGGATTATTAGCACCTCCTATTTACACAAAACCAAGAGACTACAAAGGATGGAAAGTTCCAGATCTCTTAGTGAGTGGCGATTTTCCAAAAATAGAAAAATGGCGTGAAGAACAAGCCCTTGAACGAACCAAGAAGCGCCGACCTGATTTATTAAAAGACTAAAACACTATAA
>ERZ887849.1562-NODE-1562-length-21083-cov-7.226317_pt1 | contig 21083 bp, 22 predicted proteins | sample MGYA00521267_ERZ887849 | MGnify/ENA primary metagenome ERZ887849 (study PRJEB32303, sample SAMEA104408601) | aquatic metagenome | biome: Brackish water; feature: Pelagic; material: water | place: Baltic Sea | collected 2014-06-06T16:11:00 | depth 2,863 m ... | reverse complement strand
TCGCTGTCGCCGCCCGTGGCTTTCTTGATGGCGCGGTCGATCACGTCCTTGGGGACCGAGTTCGACTTGGCCTCCTTGACCGACATGCGCAGACGCGGGTTTTTCTCGGGGTCCGGGTCGCCCATCTTGGCGGCCACGGTGATCTCCTTGGCCAGCTTGGAAAAAAGCTTGGAGCGCACAGCATCCTGTCGCCCTTTGCGGTGCTGAATATTTGCCCATTTTGAATGGCCGGCCATGTGACCTCCTGCGCGTCAGATGTGAATGAAATGTGTCTTAAACCGCCTTGGCCGCAGGGGCAACGCCCCAAAATCAACGGCTGCAGCGCCCCACAGTCAGGCAGGGCAACACCCCAAACAACCGCCCGTTGGCCGATTTGATGTAAGTCAATTTAATCTGATTGCGCATGTGTAATAAAAATCTGACAGCCCGAGGAAGGGCTCCATAAAAAGATCCGAGGGAGATCTCACCATGCGCATCGTTCTGGTCCACCCCAATTATCATTCCGGCGGTGCAGAGATTGCCGGGAACTGGCCGCCTGCATGGGTTGCCTATCTCGCCGGACACCTCAAGGGCGCGGGCTTTGACGATATTCACTTCATCGACGCGATGACCAACCACATCTCCGATGAGGACCTGCGCGCGAAGCTCATTGAGCTGCAACCCGATGTGGTGGGCTGCACCGCCATTACGCCCGCGATCTATGTGGCCGAGACGGTTCTGCAAATCGCGCGCGACGCCGTGCCGAGCGCTGTGACCGTGCTGGGCGGAATCCACGGCACGTTTATGTATAAACAGGTTCTGTCCGAGGCGCCTTGGATCGACGTGATCGTGCGCGGCGAGGGCGAGGAAATTTTCCTCAACCTTATCGGCTGTATCGCCGAAGGCCGCTGGCCTGCAGAGCGCCGCTCCATCAATGGCCTCGCCTTCATCGACGGGACCGAGATCCGCGCCACCCCTGCCGCCTCCACCGTGAAGGACCTCGATGCGATCAACCCCGACTGGTCGCTTCTGGAATGGTCCAAATATATCTACGTGCCGCTGGGCAAACGGGTGGCCATTCCCAATATGGCGCGGGGTTGCCCCTTCACCTGTTCGTTCTGCTCGCAATGGAAATTCTGGCGCGATTACCGCGTGCGCGACCCCAAGAAGGTCGTCGACGAGATCGAAAAACTGGTGAACGAGCACGATGTTGGCTTTTTCATCCTTGCCGATGAAGAACCCACCATCAACCGCAAGAAATTCATCCAGTTCTGCGAGGAGCTGATTGCGCGTGGTCTGCCCGAAAAGGTCCAATGGGGCATCAACACCCGCGTGACGGACATCTACCGCGACCGCGAATTGCTCAGCTTTTTCCGCAAGGCCGGTCTGGTGCATGTAAGCCTCGGGACCGAGGCCGCGGCACAGCTCAAGCTGGACCAGTTCAACAAGGAAACCACCGTCGCCGAGAATAAGGAGGCCATTCGCCTGCTGCGCGAGGCCGATATCTTCGTGGAGGCGCAATTCATCGTCGGGCTGGATAATGAAACCGCCGAGACGCTGGAGGATACCTTCCAGATGGCGTGGGACTGGCAGCCGGATCTGGCCAACTGGGCGATGTATACGCCCTGGCCCTTCACGCCGCTCTTTCAGGAATTGAAGGACAAGGTCGAAGTGTTCGACTTCTCCAAATACAATTTCGTCACCCCCATCATGAAACCTCAGGCGCTGACCCGTGGCGAGCTTCTGGATGGTGTGATGAAGAACTACCGCCGCTTTTACATGCGCAAGGCGCTCTTTCACTATCCATGGCGCGGCACGGGTTATCGCCGCCGCTACTTGCTGGGCTGCCTCAAGGCGTTTGCCAAGGCGGGTTTCGCGCGCACCTTCTATGATCTGGGCAAGGCGGGATATTGGGGCCCGCAGACCAAGAACTCGGTCGATTTCAACTTTGACGAGACCCGCGTTCTGGCCGAGGCGCAAACCGCCGATTGGGAAGCCTCCGCCGACAAGGCGGCAAAAGCCGCAGAGCGTCGCGAGGCCCTGCGCTCCCAAGGCAAGGAACGCGCAATCGAACGCAGCGCCGCATTCAAGATGCCCAATGGCGCCGAGATCAAAGCCTGCGGCGGCGGTAAGGAGCAGATGGATGCTTGACGGCGCCGCCCTGCCCCTCTCCGCGCGCATTGGGCCAAATGCGCTTTTGCAGCTGGTCCCAGTGCTTGACGAGGCCATGGGCAAGGCCGGGCGCATCCGGCTCTTTGAGGCCGCAGGCGTGCCGGACCTGCCTTCGGGCGAGGAGATGATTGACGAGGCCGATGTGATCGCCGTCCACCAGATGCTGCGCCAGACGCGGCCCGATGATTTCGCAACCCTCGCCGCCGCCGCGGGGCGCGGCACGGGGGCCTATATCCTCAACAACCGCATCCCCGAGGCTGCGCAATTCGTGCTGCGCGCCTTGCCACCCAAACTGTCGTCGCGCATCTTGGTGCGCGTCATCGGGAAAAACGCATGGACCTTCATGGGCTCGGGCGAATTTCGCGTGATCCGCGCCTCCCCGCCCGTTCTTGAGGTTTTCGACAACCCGATGGTGCGCGGCGCACACTCTGATGTTCCGCTCTGTCACTGGCACGCGGCGGTCTTTGCCCGGCTCTTCGGGCGGCTCTGCGGGATGGGCCGGGTGCGCGAGACAGCGTGCTGCGCGATGGGCGCGCCCGCCTGCCGGTTCGAGATCACCGAGATTTGAGACAGCCCGAGACGCGGCGCGGGCACATCCCCCGCACCACGTCAGATCTTGCGCCTATTCGACCGTGATCTTGATCACATCGCTCATAATCGGCGGATCATGCGGCACATGGGTCCAATCCCCGAGCAAAAGCTGAAGCGTGTGCGTGCCCGCAGGTAGGTCCTTGGTGACCTGCGTCTGACCACCGCCAAAATGCACGACCGTATCGCTGGCTGGCAGGCCCTGATCCATGTCCAGCGTGGCGGGGTCGGTGTTGATCAGCAGGTGGTGGTGGCCGGTATTGTCCATCTCCACGTTCGCCGGGGCCACGCCCATCCCTTCCAACCCAAAGACAATCGTCACCGGATTGCTCACCGTCGTCCCATCCTCGGGCGACACGATCTAGGCCCGTGCGTCCGCGGGAGCCGCACTGCGATGCCCGTCGGAAAAGACGGGCCCCGCAAGCAACATCCCAGCCGCCAAACTCATCATAAAATGCTTCATCGTAATACTCCTATTTGAGTGGCCACAATTGCCACTGCATTTGAAAATAGGGCTGAAACCGCGCCGGACAATCACCAAGCTGCGCCGCATCGCGGCATGAAGGCCGCCCCAAGCCCCTTCCGGGCACAGCCGAGCCACAAAGAGGAATTTGAGTTTGTGGAGCCGCAAGACCTGTGCCAATCATTCCAGGCACAGCGCCATGTGGCCCTGAACCAGACCACAAGACGACAAGACGACAAAGGCAGATACGTGATGACAAAAGTAGACGTGGCCATTGTCGGCGCGGGCATCATGGGGCTGGCCCATGCCATCCATGCCGCGCGCGCGGGCCTGAGCGTTGCTGTGTTCGACCGCTCCGCCGAGGCGAACGGAGCTTCCGTGCGCAATTTCGGCATGCTCGCCGTGGTCGCGCAGGCGCCAGGGGCACAGCTTGCCTCTGCCCGCCGCGCGTTGGGCCTTTGGCAGGAGATAGCCCTGCAGGCGGGCATTTCGATGCATCGCGCCGGGTGTCTGTTTCTGGCCCGCGCATCGCAGGAAATGCAGGTTCTCGAAGAATGCGCCGCCCTTAACAAGGACAACGGCCACGCGCTCGAGTTGCTGACAAAATCGAAACTGCCAGACTATGCGGACAACCTGAACCATGACGCCCTGCTTGGCGGGCTGTGGAGCCCGGATGCGTGGAAGGTCGATCAGCGTCAGGCCTCGTCCAGAATTGCAGATTGGCTGCGGCGGGAGCATGGCGTCACATTTCACTTCAACGTCTCTGTGCATGGCGTCACCTCTGGCACGGTCGAGACGTCTGCCGGCACGTTCAGAGCCGGGCACACAATCATGTGCGGCGGCGATGAGTTCGGCACACTTTTGCCAGACGCGTTTCGCGCCTCAGGTGTCACACGATGTCAGCTTCAGATGCTGCGAACCCCCGTGCAACCCGAAGGCTGGCGCCTCAAGCCCTTCATTCTGGGCGGCCTGAGCATGACCCGCTATAGCCTTTTTGCCTCCTGCCCCAGCCTTGCTGCGCTGAAAGCCTATCAGGAGGCATATTATGCGGAGCACCTGAAGCATGGCATTCATGTCATCGCCTGCCAGGAAGCCGATGGCAGCATCACGATCGGCGACTCGCATGCCTATGGCGACGCCGCGGATGCCGCACCCTCGAACGAGATCGACCGCCTGATCATGAGTGACCTCGCGGGGATGATCACCCTGCCGGACGCCACAATCGCGGACCGCTGGATCGGGCGCTATGCGCATCTGTTGGGCACGGACGCGCTGACACTGGCGCCCGAGCAGGGCGTGTGCGCCGTTACCATGACCAACGGTCAGGGCATGACACATGCGTTTGCGGTGGCCGAGGGCGTCATCCGTGATCTGGCGGGCTAAGCCCCGCCCTCCCCCACCAGCGCATTCCCTCTCCCGAAATTCCCCCTGTTCCCGTCCGGCGCAAAACGCTTTACCCCTCAGCCATGACACAAGATCAAATCATCCTCTTCGCTCTCTTCGGTGCAGTCTTCGGGTTCCTGCTTTGGGGGCGCTTTCGCTATGATATCGTGGCCTTCAGCGCGCTGATGATCGGCGTGATCTTGGGGGTGGTGCCTACGGACAAGGCGTTTTCCGGCTTCGGTCACCCGGCCACGCTGGTCGTGGCGCTGGTGCTGGTGGTGTCGGCAGGGCTGGTGCGCTCAGGCGCCGTGTTCCTGATCACCCGCACGCTGGTCGATGCCTCACGCGGGCTTGGCGCGCATATCGCGCTGATGGGCGGTATCGGGGGCGTGCTCTCGGCCTTTATGAACAACGTGGCGGCCCTTGCCCTTCTGATGCCAGTGGACGTGCAGACCGCGCGCAAAGCAGGCCGCGCCCCCGGGCTCAGCCTGATGCCGCTCAGCTTCGCCACCATCCTGGGCGGCATGGTGACCCTGATCGGCACGCCACCCAACATCATCATCGCCGCCATCCGCGAAGAGACCTTGGGCGCACCCTTCGCGATGTTCGACTTCGCGCCCGTGGGCGGCGTCACGGCCATCGCCGGGCTGCTCTTTGTGGCTCTGATCGGCTGGCGGCTTATCCCTCAGCGCGAAGATGCCACACTGCGCAGCGCGGACCTCGCGAATTACATCGCCGAACTGACCGTGCCCGCAGGCTCGCCCCATATCGGCAAACGCCTGGCCGAGCTTGAGGAGACCGCCACCAAGACCGACGTGGCAATTCTCGGCCTCATCCGCGACGACAAGCGCCGCTATGGCACCGCCCTCAATACAGACATCAAGGCGGGTGACGCGCTGGTGCTGGAAGCGCAACCCGATGCGCTTGATGAATTCCGCGCCGCGCTATCACTTGATTTCGCAGACGCGCCACGCGAAGAGGCCCTGCGCGCCGAAGGCGACGGGCTGGACCTATTGGAGATCGTGATCCAGCGCGACAGCCGTATCACCGGCAAGACGGCGCAATCCATCGGCCTGCACTGGCGTCAGCGCGCGGTGGTCATGGGCATCTCGCGTGAGGGCCAGCAGATCACCAGCCAGATGCGCAAGACAGTGATCCGGGCGGGGGATATCCTCCTGCTGCTGGTCCCAAAGAACAAGGGTGAGGATATAGCCGATTGGCTGGGCGCGCTCACATTGGCCGACAGGGGCCTCGCTGTGACTCAAAACACCAAGACATGGAGCGCCATTGGTCTCTTCGCCGCTGCCGTGGCCGCCGCAAGCTTTGGCCTTGTCTACCTGCCCGTGGCCTTGGGTCTCGTCGTGGTGGCCTATGTGCTCACCAAGATCATCCCGCTGGGCGAACTTTACACCCATATCGAATGGCCCGTGGTGGTCCTTCTGGGCTCCATGATCCCACTTGGGGCGGCCCTTGAGGATGCAGGCGGCACCGAGCTTATCGCCAACAGCCTGATCAACCTCACCCAAGGCATGCCCGCATGGGCGATCCTGACCGTGTTGATGATCGTCACGATGAGCCTGTCGGATGTGCTCAACAACACCGCGACCACCATCGTCGCCGCCCCGGTGGGCATCCAGATGGCGCAATCCTTGGGCGTCTCGCCCGATCCGTTCCTGATGGCCGTCGCCGTGGCGGCCTCTTGCGCGTTCCTTACGCCCATCGGGCACAAGAACAACACCCTCATCCTGGGTCCTGGCGGCTACCGCTTCAGTGATTACTGGCGCATTGGCCTGCCGCTTGAAGTGATCGTCGCCGCCGTGTCGATCCCAGCCATTCTGATCTTCTGGCCACTCTGAGGCGCTTGATCCGAAGGAGCGCTGCGCGCACAGGGTTTGAAGTGCGCTGCGCGCAGCGGGGGCTTCGCCCCTATGGATATTTGAGGCAAGAAGAAGGGCGCGGGCGCACAGCCTCTCAAAGCGGCCAGAAAAACGGGATCAGGACCGAGGCCAGCAATCCGATGCTGAGGTTCAGCGGCACGCCGATACGCAGGAAATCCGTGAACCTGTAGCCACCGGGGCCGTAGACCAGCGTATTGGTCTGATATCCGATTGGCGTGGCGAAAGACGCGCTCGCCGCGACCATCACGGCCACCACCAAGGGCCGCGGGTCAATCCCCATTGCCTCGCCGAGCCCGATGGCGATCGGCGTGACCACCACCGCCACCGCGTTATTGCTCACCATCTCCGTCAGCACCGAGGTCAACAGATAGACCGACCAGATCACCAAGACCCCCGGCATCACCGACAGGACCGGTGCGATCCCTTGCACCAAAAGGGCGACCGCACCGCTTTCGACAAGGCCCGCCCCGATGGCCAGCATCGAAAAGATCAGCGCCAGCAGCCGCCCATCGACGAAAGAAAACGCCTCATCCGCATCGATGCAACGGGCCAGCAGCACGAGCCCCAAAGCGACCACCGCCAGAAGCAAGATCGGCGCCACGCCCAACCCCGCGAGCAGCACGATCCCCAAAAGTGCCGCAATCGCAATCGGCGCATGGCCGCGTCGAAACGCCCGCGCGGAGGGGTGCGAGACATCGACCATCTCCATCTCGCTTGCCAGCCGCGTGATATCCTCGGGCGCGCCCTCCAGAAGCAGGGTATCGCCCACCCTCACCACCAGATCATCAAGCTGTCGCCCGATATTCTGGTTCCGACGGTGCACCGCCAGTGGATAGACCCCATAGCGCCGCCGCAGCCGCATCGCCCCCAGCGAGCGGCCCACCATCTTGCAGCCCGGCGTGATCAGCACCTCCACCGTCTGCGTCTCGACCGCCGAGACCTGATCGACCCGTTTGAGGCTCTTGTCGCGCTGCAGGCTCAGAAGCTCCGTCATCTGTGTGCGCAAGACGATGCGGTCCCCCACCTCAAGGCTCACCCCCGCCAGATTGCGCCTGAGCGAGCGGTCGCCACGGATGACATCGACAAGCCGAACCCCCTCGCGTTTGAAAAGCTGCACGCCCGTCACCTCGCGCCCGATCAGGTTGCTCTCAGGCGGGACCACGGCCTCGGTGAAAAACTTCATCCGGCTGCGATCCGACAGCATATCGGCCATGCTATCGCGATCCGGCAGCAGCATAGGCCCAATCACCTTGAGATAGATCATCCCCCAGATCACGAGAATAATCGCCAGCGGCGTCACCTCGAAAATCGTGAAGGGCTCAAGCCCCTGCGCGCGCGCCACGCCGTCCACCAACAGGTTGGTCGAGGTCCCGATCAGGGTCAGCGTGCCGCCCAGAATGGCCGCGTAGCTGAGCGGGATCAAAAGCTTGGAGGCGGGCACACCCATCGTGCGCGCCAGTTGCACGAAGACCGGGATCATCACCACGACCATCGGTGTATTGTTCATGATGGCCGAGCCGAAAATGACCAGCGCCATGAGCATCGCAATCGCGAGCTTCGGGTTGGTCTTCGCCTGCCGGTCTGCAATGGAGGTAAACGCCTCCAAGGCACCGGTGCGCATCAACGCGCCCATCACGATGAACATCACCGCGATTGTCCAAGGCGCGGGGTTTGACAGCACATCCAGCGCCGCGTCATAGGGCAACAGCCCTGAGGCCAGCATAACCGCCGCCCCCGCCAGTGCGACCACCTCGGTCGGGTAGGTTTCGCGCACGAACAAGGCGAACATCCCCACAACAATCAGAAGGCTGAGCACAGCCTGCGTGGTCTGCGACAGGTCCAGAAATGCAATCACCGGCAGCGCCCCCTCATGCGTTCGGACCACTATTCCCGAGCGGTGCGGGCGGAGCAAGCGTCTCCTCATGGCGGCGCGGCTGCACAAGGGCCATGCCCATGACCATCACCACAAGCGCCCCCCAGATCCAGAGCGAATAGCGCTCACTCAAGAGAAGCATCGACCAGAGCACCCCACAGCCCGTCACCAGATAGCTGGTCTGCGCGGTAAAGACCGACCCCGCCCGGCCCACAAGCCAGACATAGGTCGCATAGACCAGCGCATGAATGATCGCAGAGGCCACAAGGGCCGCCTCCGCCGCGCCAAACCCGGCGAGCGGATCAATCCATTGTCCGGTGATCAATGCCGCAGGCCCCGTCAAAACCATCCCGAAAAGCGAGGCCGCCAAGATCACCTGCATGGAATCGAGCCCTTGCGTGCCCCATTTCGCAACCAGATTGCCCTCGGTCGCGTAAAGCAGCGGCGCAAGCAGAGCGATGGGCACGAAAGCCGCCATCGCCGCATCCGGCAGGCTTGCCTCCGGCCCCATGATCATCAGGATCCCCGTCAGGCCAAAGCAGAGACCAAACACCCGCCGCCACGCGAAATCCTCATTGCCCAGTGCCAATGCGATGGGCAGCGAGAACATCGGCACCGAGGAGATCACGATCGCCATGATGCCCCCCGGCAGCTTCATCGCCGCCAGGTAGAAGAAGATATCCGGCAATACGGCTCCGCAAAGGGCCACCACGATGTACAACCGCCAATATTGCCGACCCAGTTCAAGCCGTCTGCCGCGCGCAGCACAGATCGCACCTAGAAAGAGCACCATGACAACGAGCTGCCAGAAGATCAGACCAAAGGGCTGATGCCCGGTGCTCACCGCAATTTTGCTCAGCGGTACAGACAGGCCCCATCCCGCCCCCATAAGAAGCAAGATACCGTAGAGAACGGGCGTCGGGCGGTTCATGGACCAGCCTGCGCCAAGCGCCCGCCCTGCCGCACCATCTCGATGCGCAGCGCTTTGCCCGTGCGGTCATCCGTCTCAACGTAGACCCCGCTCAGCGTGGCATCGCCCGCAGCTGGAACAAACCGGCCCTTGGACATGCCGGTCACGAAGCGGCGCATCGGCTCGGCGGGCTCCATCCCGATCACGCTCAGGTAGTCGCCGCACATCCCCGCATCCGTGAGATAGCCCGTGCCGCCCGGCAATATCTGCGCATCCCCCGTTGGCACATGGGTGTGCGTCCCCACAACAAGGCTCGTGCGCCCGTCGCAAAAATGGCCCACGCCCATCTTCTCCGATGTGGCCTCACAATGAATGTCGATCACCGAGGCCTGCACGGCCCCGCCCAGAACATGTGAACCAAGCACCGCATCCAGCGCCGAGAACGGATCATCGAAGGCCCGCTTCATGAACACCTGCCCCAACACCTGCGCCACAAGGATCTTGCGCCCACGCGCGTCCGAGAACACCCGCGCCCCACGTCCCGGCGCGCCCTTGGCATAGTTCAGCGGGCGAATGATCCGCCCCTCGCCCTCGATGAATTGCAGCATGTCCTTTTGGTCAAACGCATGATCACCCAGCGTCAGACAATCGACCCCCGCGGCCAAAAGGTCCTGCGCATGCGGCCCGCTCAGCCCCATACCCCCGGTGGCGTTCTCACCATTCACGATGACAAAATCGAGTCCCCACTGCGCGCGCAGCCGAGGCACCCCCTCAACGATTGCTGCGCGCCCGGCGCGCCCCATCACATCGCCCAAAAACAGAATTTTCATAGTTCCAGCGATAGGCCCCACCGCGAAAATGCGCAAGTGCCGCAAAGTGCGGGCGCGCCAGTCTTTTTCTTGGTCCAAATATCCCCACGCCGGAGGCGTCCGCGCTCAGCCCCGCGCGATCCGGTAGCGTGCGGCCACATCCACTGGAAAATTGATTGAGCGTGCGATGAAACACGTCTCATGCACCCGGGCGTGCAGCGCATCCAAAAGCGCCAGATCGGTCCCATCGGGCACCGCAATCCGAGGGCGCAGCGTGGCGCGTAAAAAACGGCTGGCCCCCTTCGCATCGGTCTCGCCCACAGCCAGAGGGTCGTCCTCGTAGGCCCCAACCGCCACCCCTGCGTCACTGGCCAGATGCAAAAACCATAGCATGTGACAGGCCGAAAGCGCCTCGATCAGCATGTCCTCGGGGTTATGCAGGCCCGGATCGCCGCCCAGAAGCGGGTCGTTGGAGCAATGGATGGGCGGCTTGCCCGGCGTCTCGACACTCCACGTGCGGTCGTAGCCTTTGTAAGACGCAGTGCCTTGGCCACGATTGCCCGTCCAACGGATGCGCGCGGTGTAATCATGCGCGGCCAAAATGGATCACCTCCGCCTCGGTCACCATCATGTCGAGCGGTTGGTCCGTGGCCTCCAGCGGCAGGTCCGCCGCCTCCTGCGCTCCAAAGGCAAACCCAATGGCGAGGGTCGCCCGCCGCGCGCGCAAACGCTCCAACGTGCGATCATAGAACCCGCCGCCATAGCCCAGACGCCCGCCCGCGCGGTCCCATGCCACCAAGGGCACGATCACGATCTCCGGCTCGAAAAAATCATCCAGCTCCGGCACCTGCGCCCCAAAAGGGCCCGTGCGCAGCGCACATCCCGGGGTCCAGCGCGAGAAATCCAAGGGCAGCCCCGCCGCCTCGATCACCGGCACGCCAACGGCTCCATGCGCCGCCGCCTCGTCCATCGCGGGCAGCGGGCTGATCTCCGTGCGGATCGGCATGTAGCCTGCAAGCGGCACGCCGCGATACCCCGCGAGGACCTCTGACAAGAGGGAGGCGCACCCCGGCCCCGCCGCCTCAAACGCCGCCTTGCGCCGAGCAAACGCCGCCTTGCGCGCCGCGTCCTTGCGCATCATCAAATCGCTCATAGCAACACCAACGCCGCAAGTCCCAGAAAGGCCAAAAACCCCACCACATCCGTCACCGTGGTCACAAACGCGCCCGAGGCCAGCGCCGGGTCGATCCCCATCCGGTCCAGGATCACCGGGATCACCGTCCCCGCGAGCCCCGCCACCACCAGATTGATCACCATCGCCGCCGCCAGAACATAGCCAAGCTCAGGGCCGCCGAACCAGATCACACCGATCACCCCCATGACCACCGCGAAGACCAGGCCGTTGATAAGCCCCACCAGAACCTCGCGCCGGATCACCCGCCACACGTTCGATCCCGTAAGGTCGCGCGTCGCAATTGCGCGCACCGCCACCGTGAGGCTCTGGGTGCCCGCATTCCCGCCCATCGACGCCACGATGGGCATCAGCACCGCAAGGGCCACGAATTGCGCAATCGTCGCCTCGAACTGCGCAATCACCAGAGAGGCGAGGATTGCGGTCGCCAAATTCACCGCCAGCCACGGAAAGCGCTGTTTCGTCGTTTCGATGATATTATCGTTGAGACCCCCATCACCCACACCCGCGAGGCGCATGATGTCCTCTTCATGCTCTTCATCCAGAACCGCCATCGCATCATCGATGGTAATCACGCCCACAAGACGCTCGGCCTCATCCACCACGGGCGCGGAAATCAGGTGATACTGGTTGAACGCATAGGCCACATCGCCCTCATCCTGCGTCACGGGGATGACGTGAAACGTCTCCTCCACAATGCTTTTCAGCATCACCTCCCGGCGCGACGCCATCAGCTTGCCCAGCGTGACATTGCCCACCGGCGCGAGGCGCGGATCGACGAGGATCACGTGATAGAACTGATCCGGCAGATCATCCTGATCGCGCAGATAATCAATCGCCTCGCCCACGTTCCAATGCTCGGGCGCCATCACCACTTCGCGTTGCATCAGGCGCCCTGCGGAATATTCAGGATAGCTCAGCGACTGGCGCACCGCCGTGCGGTCGCTGTCTTTCAGCACCTCAAGGATCGCGTCCTGCTGCGGCTGTTCCAGATCCTCGACCAGATCGACCACGTCGTCGCTGTCAAGCTCGCGCACCGCCTCTGCCAGAACCTGAGGGTTGAGAAGGCCGATCACCTCCTCACGGATCGACTCGTCCAACTCCGACAGGATGTCGCCGTCAAATTCGGTGCCATAAAGCTCGATGATCCGGCGGCGGTCAAACGCGTTGCTCTGTTCCAGAAGATCGGCGATGTCGGCGGCGTGGAGCGGCTCGAGCTCTTCGATCAACTGGTCGCGGTCCCCCACATCCACGGCAAAGATGATGCGTGCAACAGCTTGGCGATCAAGGACATAAGCATCCTCGTCGCGGTCCTGCTCGGCCAAAAGCCCCTCGTCCGCCATGCAAATCGCCCCTCGCCCGCCTGTGACTGTCTCTTTAGTAAAAAAGCGCGCGCGCCCGCATATTCAATGCCCGCGCCGCGCTCCGGTTCAAATCCGTTCGGGCGCTCAGCAGCCCGGCCGTCCCAGCACCATCACCCAAAGCGCGCCCTCGCCACGCACCAACGCGAACTCGGAGGCTTGGGGGCTGAGGATGTTGCGTCTGTGGCCTTCCGATTTCATCCAACCACTCATCACCTGATCCAGACTGCCTTGGCCCTTGGCGATGTTCTCGGCAATGAAGCAAAACCCATAACGCGCCTTGCGCGCGCGATCGCCGATGGAGGAGCCGTTGGAACCTCTATGGCTGAAAAACCCGTTCTTTGACATATCGCGCGCATGGGCCGCGGCCGCCTTGGTCAGCGCAGCACTGGGTGCCAATTGCCTTAGGCCCGCTTGCGCCCGGATCTGCGCCATAGGGGCAGCGGCGGCACCACTGACATCAACCACCTCCTGCGCGGTGGCAGCGATCGGGGCAAAAGTGGCGGCACAAATCGCCGCGCAGAGAGCAAGGGTAAGTCGCATCAACATGGCTCCATCAACTGTGCACGCACCCTAGCGCGCCGGCCGCGCTACGGCCACCCCGGCTAACCGGTGCGCGAAAGTATCTCCAACGCGGCCGCATGTTGCTGCGCACCCGCCGCCGCGATCACGCGCCCGCCTGCATGGGCCGCCCCACCCTGCCAATCGGTGACGATGCCGCCCGCCGCCTCGATCACGGCGATGGGGGCCGCGATATCATAGGCACTGAGGCCCGCCTCGATCACCAGATCGATATGCCCCGCCGCCAAGAGCGCGTAAGCATAACAATCACAGCCATAGCGCGTGAGTTGAACCTGCTCTGCCACTGTCCTGAAGGCAGCACCCTCGTCGCGCGTGCCCAAGGCGGGAAAAGTGGTCATCAAGATCGCCTCGCTCAGCGGACGGTTGCCGCGCGCCTTGAGGTGGCGCGCGCCCTGCGGGCCGGTCATCCGCGCGCGGCCAAAACCGCCCTCGAACCGCTCACCAATATAGGGTTGATCAATCAGGCCATAGATCGGCCCGCTCTCATCGCTGAGCGCGATCAGCACGCCCCACGTGGGCGCGCCCGCCAGAAAGCCGCGCGTGCCGTCGATCGGGTCAAGCACCCAAGTCAGACCGCTTGTCCCCTCGGAGGTACCATATTCCTCGCCAAGGATGGCATCCTCGGGGCGGCGCGCCTTCAGGATATCGCGCATCGCAGCCTCGGCGGCACGGTCGGCCACAGTCACAGGGTCAAACCCAGCCTCGGCGCTCACGCCCAGCTTGGCCTCGGCTGTCAGGGATGTGCTGCGAAAATGCGGCATGATAGCGGCGCGTGCCGCATCGGCAAGCGCATGGGCCGTCTGGAAAATGTCTTCTTGGTCCATTCCGGCCTCCCTGCGCGGCATTACGTCTCGCGCAGGGTTATCCAGTCATGGCGTGCGGCTCAAGCCACGTCGCTCAGAACGCGGGCCAGATCGAAGAGGCACCGGCGCTGATTCTCGGGGATCGCGTAATAGGACCGCACCAGATCCAGCGCTTCTTTATCGCCCAGAAGATCGGATGGCCCGGCCACTTTCGTCGCCTCCTCTTCGATCCCTTCGAAGAAAAAGCTCACATCGACGTCCATTGAGGATGAAATATCCCAAAGCCGCGATGCGCTGACACGGTTTGCACCTGTCTCGTATTTCTGGATTTGCTGGAACTTGATCCCAACGCTTTCCGCCAGTTGTTGCTGGGTCATTCCCACCAACCAACGACGATGTCTAATGCGCTTTCCTACATGCACATCTACGGGATGAGGCATAATCTGTCCTTCCTAACTCAACTTTCGCACATTGCTGGCGCTACCTCTACATAACGACACATTATCTGTCGCACCCAGAACCCAAACCACCCAGTCGTTAAGAAACTAACAAAATGATCAAATTTTACAACATATATTGCAAGGTTAAAGTTAACGGACGCGATCACAATACCGCTATGCGGGCGGAGTGCGGGCAGGTCCCGCCCCCTCGCGGCTTGGCATCCGGGGCCGCGGCCCCTATTGATTACAAGACATTTCGCCCCGCAAATCCCTTTTGTTCCGAGGCCTTGCCATGCGCGCCTACCACCTGACCTCCCTCGATACGCCACCACAATTAACCACGTTGAGCCCCCCTCCCCCCGCTGCCGGAGAGGTGTGTGTCAAAATCGCTGCCTGCGGTCTGAATTTCGCCGATTTGCTGATGATGAAGGGGCAGTATCAGGACATGCCGCAGCTGCCATTCACGTTGGGAATGGAAGTGGCCGGCACGATCTGTGCGCAAGCGGCGGACGGGGCCGGGCCGGGCATCGGCACCCGCGTGGCGGTTTTTGGTGGCGCGGGGGGGCTGGCCGAGTATGGCGTGTTCGATGCCGCCCGCGTGATCCGCATCCCCGATAAGATGAGCTTTATCGACGCCGCCGCATTTCAAATCGCCTATGGCACCAGCCATCTGGCGCTGGATCATAAAGCGCGGCTCAGACCCGGTGAGACGCTTTTGGTGCTGGGCGCCGCCGGTGGCGTGGGCCTCACTGCGGTGGAAATCGGCAAAGCGATGGGCGCGCGGGTCATTGCCTGTGCGCGGGGGGCGGAGAAACTTGAGGCCGCGCGCCGCGCCGGGGCCGATCACCTTATTGACGCCAGCCACGAGGATATCCGCGAGGCCTGTTTGGCAATTGGCGGTTTGGACGTGGTTTACGATCCGGTGGGCGGGGATCAGTTCACCGCCGCGATGCGGGCCTGCAACCCCGAGGCGCGCATCCTCAGCATCGGATTTGCCAGCGGAGACGTGCCACAGATCAAGGCCAATCACCTTCTGGTCAAGAATATCTCGGTGATGGGATTTTACTGGGGCGGTTACCTGAAGTTCCGCCCCGATCTTCTGACCCGGAGCCTCGCCACCCTGCTGGAATGGTATGAGGCCAGGCGCATCCAACCCCATGTCAGCCACACATATCCCTTGGCAGAGGCCGGTACTGCGTTGGAGTTGCTGCGCAGCCGGCAATCCACTGGCAAGGTTGTCGTCACGATGACCTGACCACAGGCACCACCGCCAATGGCGCGAACCCTTGCCGGAGCGTTGCAGCGAGTGCCGCAACCAGAGGGTTCATCGTGGCCGCAGCACCGTACATATTGATCCGCTGCGTGCCGAGATCGGGCAGCCCGCCCAGCGGCACCATCTCCAGATGGCCCGCGCTGCCCTCCAAAATTGTGGTCACGGCCAGATCGGCGCTGACCGTGGCCTGTATCGCGCCGTCGGATTCCGAATCGATCACGCTCTCCCACGGGATGCCCGCCGCATCCAGTTGCCGGATCGCCCGGCCCCGGAAGATGCAATTGCGGCAATTGGCCAGCCGCAAGGGCTGCTGCTTCCACGCACTCCCGCCCGGCGCGCCGTACCAGCGCAGCGGCAGCTCGGCCAGCGTCTCGCCCCCCGGGCCCAAAAGCTGCTCGGTGGTCAGGATCAGATCAATCTCACCGCGCCCGAAACTGTCCAGAAGCGAGGTGGTGAACGACGCAATCAGGTTCACCTTGACCCGTGGATAAGCGGCGTGGAACTGCTTCAGCACCTTCGGAATGGCGGGATAGATGATGTCATGCGGCAGGCCGAAGGAAATCTCGCCCTCCCAGACCTGATCGGTCAGCCGCCCCACCGCGTCATCATTGAGTGCCACGATCCGCCGCGCAAAGCCCAGCAACTGCTCGCCTGCAGGGGTCAGCGCAATCCGGCGACTGGAACGGTCCATGAGATTGATACCCAGAAGCTCTTCGAGGCGTTTGAGCTGCATCGAGACCGCAGATTGCGTGAGGTTGAGCGCAGAGGCCGCGCGCGTCACGCCCTCCTGATCCGCCACGGCGATAAATGAGCGGAGCGTCGTCATATCAAGATTTCTCATGTATCACGTTCCTTGATGTTGATGCGATTAAATATTCATTTTTCATATTGATCACACTGTGCCAGTTACATCAACAGAAGATATGAAAATCCGCCAATCAATCACAACTCGGAAAGGATCACGTCCATGTTCGCCCTCACCTCCGCCCGCTCCCTGTCCCTGCACACCCGCTCGGGCCTCTCGCTCATGACGCGTCTCGATGTCATGCGCAGCCGCCGCGCCTTGGCCGCTCTGGATGAGGCCGCGTTGATCGATCTGGGCCTGACCCGAGCGCAGGCTGATCGCGAAGCGCGCCGCCCGATCTGGGATATGAAGACTTGACCCGAGCGCAATTCGTTAAAATGCGCTGAATGCCGCACTAAAAAACCTTGAAATGCTTGTCGCGCCTCCCGATATTGTGGCCAAAGCCCCGTGGTGGGGCTCGATACAACCCAACTCGGAGGCATTGATGGCACAATTTGACACAATCCGGACGGCGGCCGGCACCCGCACCGCCCAGATTGACGAGGGCCTGCGCGCCCACGTGAGCAAGGTCTACGGGACCATGTCCGTGGGTATGGCGCTGACCTTCCTCGCGGCCTGGGCCGTGGGCAATAACGCGGCGATGATGGAAACACTCTTCACCGGGATGACACGCTGGGTCGTGATGTTCGCCCCCTTGATCATGGTGTTTGCGTTCGGCGCGGTCATCAACAAACTCAGCTATGCCGCGGCACAGTTGTTCTTCTACGTCTTCGCCACCGTCATGGGTGTGTCGATCAGCTATATCTTTGTGATCTTCACCGACATGTCGATTGCGCAAATCTTCCTGATCACGGCAATCTCCTTCGCGGGCCTGTCGCTTTATGGTTACACCACGAAGAAAGACATCTCCGGATGGAGCACGTTCCTCATCATGGGTGTGATCGGCCTTATCGTGGCATCGATCGTGAACATCTTTCTGGGCTCGCCCGCGATCATGTTCGCCATATCCGTACTCGGTGTCCTAATCTTCGCAGGCCTCACAGCCTATGACACGCAGCGCATCAAGAACGACTATGTGGCGCATGCACAGCACGGTGACGCAGAGTGGCTCGGCAAATCTGCCATAATGGGCGCGCTCAGCCTCTACCTGAACTTCATCAATATGTTCATGTTCCTGCTGCAACTCTTTGGCAACCGGGAATAATATTCCCGCCAAAGCAACCTGAAATGCAAAAGGGCCGATCCGAATTGATCGGCCCTTTTTGCATTTGCGCCACACATACTGCGCAATATTCCGCCCATACTCGGCAGAGGGTCATTCAACGCTTTGTGGCATCGTGCGATTCTTTTATGTTTCAGGCAACTTACCCCGTAGACTTCACCCAAAGGACGCCCCAATGAAACCGCATCACATCACCCTTTCCGCCGCCGCCCTGACGCCATTCGCCCTTCCTGCGGCGGCAGAGACAGATGCGTGGCACATGTTGAGCCAGATCAAGATCAACGAGATCGTCACCGAGACGACCTATGAGGTGCAAAAAACCTATCCCAACGCGCTGAGCGAGGGTGCGATCGAGGTGGAGATCACAGGCTACGCCGTGCCTCGCCTGCCCGGCGATATGGTGCAGGACCTGATCCTGATGTCGGATATGGGCAACTGCCCACTCTGCGGCAGCTTTGATCACGGAACAAACCTTCAGGTTCTGCTGACAAAGGCGATCCCTGCCTTTGAGGAAGGCACCCGCGTGTCTTTTGTGGGGACGCTCACGCCGGTGACCGACCCTGAGACATGGCAGACCGTGATCCTCAAGGACGCACGGGTGATCACGCGCTAATCCAGCGCCACCCCCCAGAACAGCAAAAAGGCCGCGTCCCCGAGGGGGGCGGCCTTTTCCAATAGAACCGAAGGACGATCTTACTTGATCTTGCCTTCTTTGTATTCCACGTGCTTGCGCACAACCGGGTCATATTTCCGGATCGTCATTTTCTCTGTCATCGTGCGGGCGTTCTTCTTGGTGACATAGAAATGGCCCGTGCCCGCGGTCGAGTTCAGGCGGATCTTGATTGTGGTCGGCTTCGCCATGGGAGTTCTCCTGCGCCAGACAGCCGCGCTGCCCGTGAATTCTGTATGAGCCTGCGTTTTACCCAAGGGTGCGCCCGAGTCAACCGCCATTCGCACCTTTCGGAGCCTGCGATGCGAGCAAGCGGTGTTTTACCCTCAGACATCCCCCCGAAGGGCGGGCCCCAATTTGCGCGGAGGGCCTATAAGCCGGATTCTGTCCACCTTGGGCCGTAACCCAAAGCTGGATGGCCATTCATCTCGAAGCGATGTTGCCACCGCCCCTCTAGCTGCCAACCCGGACCGCTGGGCCAAGACAGGCCCACATGCAGTCCCTATTTGGCATTGCTCCCGGTGGGGCTTGCCATGCCGGCGCTGTTACCAGCCCCGCGGTGGGCTCTTACCCCACCGTTTCACCCTTGCCCATGTGATCCGCATACGCGGATTGCAGGCGGTTTGTTTTCTGTGGCGCTTTCCCTCGGGTTTCCCCGGCCGGGCGTTACCCGGCACCGTCGTCTTGTGGAGTCCGGACTTTCCTCCCACAGCACGACCCGAAGGCCTTGCTGCAAGCGGCCATCCGGCCCTCCGCGCATGGATGGGCTTACGCGGGGGGACCGCCTCGGTCAACGGGAAAGCGCGCGGCGATATCGGCCAGCACCGCCATATCGGCAGGCGAGAGCGGCCCCTGCCCCCAAGGCCGGAAGCGCAGACGCAGGGCGCGCAGAAGCTCCGCATCCGTGAACTCCATGCCATATCCCACGCGCGCGCAGAGCGGGCGGAACATGTCCTCGGGCGCAGGCTCACCTTCGCCAGGCCACACAACCAGCCCCTGCTGCGCCAAACGGCGCCAGTCAAACCGCCGGCCCGGGTCATCCTTGCGGTCGGGCGCCATGTCGGAATGACCGATCACACGCTCGGGCGGAATAGACCACCGTGCCATGATCCCGTGCATCAGATCCTCCAGCATGCGCATCTGAGGCTCGGGGAATGGGTGTGTGCCACGATTGGCAAGCTCGACCCCGATAGAGCGGGAGTTGACCTCCTCCACCTCGCCCCAACGGCCCAGCCCTGCGTGCCATGCGCGCTCCGCCTCGGGGACGAGTTGCCAAAGACGGCCATCCTCGGCGATCAGATAATGGCAGGATACGGCAGCCTCAGGATCGCACAGCCGCTCCAGAGCAGCCTCAGCCGTTTGCATATTGGTATGGTGGAGCACCAAGATATCGGGCAACACACCGCCCCGGCGCGCGCCAAAATTGGGCGACGGGTGGAGGGTCACGGCGTGCTGTGCGCGATCAGCCATTCACCGCATTGCGGAACGGTGCAGGCGACCATGCGCAGGCGTAACCGTCCCCATCGGGGTCGATGCCCATACGGTCGCGCTCAGGCCCGCCATTTTCGAGAAAATCCATCTGCGCCTTGTCTGGCGAGGTGTATTCCGCGCAATTACGGGCAAAGCGGGCTTCGCGGTTCACGCCCGTGCGGCGATGGACCTGCGTGCCCACCGGGTGCTTGGTTCTGAGGGCGTAGTCCACGATGTTCGGCCCCTGCCCGCCCACGCGGCTGGGAAGCGCCTCAACGGCGGCCACTTCATATTGCGCGCGGTTGGCCGCAATCCGTGCGGCGTCACCCTCGATGGAGCGTTGATTACCTACGGCATCGAAATCATTCTCATTCGAAATGCCCACGCTGTTGACCACGGCGGGCGCAGGGTTGCCGGGGCTGGCGTGCAGCACGGGCTGGCCGGAGTTGGCGGCAATCTCTTCTGCATCTCCGCCGAGAGCCGCGCGCGCGGCAGCGGCCACCGCGTCGCCTTCGCTTTGCGGGGCAGTGGCGCTCAGCGGCTCGGAGGAAATGGCATTGGGGGGTGGCAGGGATTGCCCGGTCAGCGCCGCCTCGCGGCGCGCCTCATATTCATCATAATCGCCGAAACCCACGCCCGCGCCCGTGTTGGGCCCGCTTTCGGGGATCGCTGGCGCACAGGCTGTCATTGCCAAAAGGGCCAGAGCGCCCGCACTCACCGTAAAAAATCGCATATTCATCCTGCCAATGCTCGTTTGGCCGGGGTTTACCACCATTTACCGGGCTTGGCTACAAATCCGGCGGCGGTCTCAAGCGCATAGGCGCAATTCAGCAAATCGCCCTCTTCCCATGGCCGCCCGATCAGTTGCAGGCCCAGGGGCAGCCCTTGTGCATCCAGCCCCGCAGGCACGGAAATGCCCGGCAAACCGGCGAGGTTGACCGTCACGGTAAACACATCATTGAGATACATCTGCACCGGGTCCGCGCCCGCCATCTCGCCCAGCCCGAAAGCGGCCGAGGGCGTGGCCGGGGTGAGGATCGCATCGACGCCTTGGGCAAATACCTCGTCGAAGTCGCGCTTGATCAGGGCACGCACCTTGCGGGCACGGTTGTAATAGGCGTCGTAAAAGCCCGCCGAGAGCACATAGGTGCCGATCATCACGCGGCGCTGCACCTCAGAGCCAAAGCCTT
>ERZ887849.1561-NODE-1561-length-21102-cov-8.440538_pt1 | contig 21102 bp, 18 predicted proteins | sample MGYA00521267_ERZ887849 | MGnify/ENA primary metagenome ERZ887849 (study PRJEB32303, sample SAMEA104408601) | aquatic metagenome | biome: Brackish water; feature: Pelagic; material: water | place: Baltic Sea | collected 2014-06-06T16:11:00 | depth 2,863 m ... | reverse complement strand
GGTGGGTTTTTCAGTAGCTCGACAAGTCCTGCGGTCCACTCTGGGGTCAGGGGCTTTGGCGGAATTCCCTGTTGTTGACGTTCAGCGACATGAGCACGATAGGCTTCTAGCACGGCTGGATTCTCCTGTTAAATGACTGTGGTATGAAGTTTTTCCTGCGCTTCAATCGAGCGCAGAAATAGACGCAGCATTGTACGTGAAGCCGCGCTTTATTGACAGTTGGTTATCGGGCCATCTGGTTGACTGTCAAACCTTGTTTTGAATGGTTTTAAGGTGGCGAAAATGCTGGTATATCAGAGTGTAAAAGCCTTTGTTAGGTTTGGAAAAAGAGTCGCCATAGAGTGAGTTTATAGCCGTTATCACTGGCGCTATCGGCAGCCTGTTCGGTTGTCGCGCGGGCGCAGTTTATTGGCTTATGGTGATAATTACCGCTTTGTGTCTCGCCGAGTGGGCGCTACAGTGATTATACTGCGCCCCTTAAACGTCGTTACAAGAGTCGCTACATCAATCGTTACAACAATCGTTACAACAGTCTCTAAAACAAGGAGTTACCGAGCAATGATCAAACTATATGGAGCACCACTTAGCCACTATTACGCTATGGTGAAGGTATTTTTACTTGAGAAAGGCTTTGATTTTGAGGAGATCTACATCGCGCCGACCTACAGCGAGCCATTTCTTGAAATAAGCCCGATGGGGAAGATTCCCTGCATTGAGGTGGACGAGGGCTATCTGAGTGAAACAACTGCGATTCTCGGGTTTTTGGAGAGCTGTATTCCTGAATATCCGATGACCCACAGTGATGCTTTTCGCCGCGCACAAATGGCGCAGATGATAAAGATTGTGGAGTTGTATATTGGCGTTGAGTCAACTCGGCTGATGGGCCATGTGTTTTTTGGCCGGCCATTTAATCAGTCGGTGGCGGATGAAGTAAAACCGACCATGGAGAAGGGGTTGGCAGCGCTGCGACGACTGTCGTCGTTTTCGCCTTATCTGCTGGGTGATGAGATCACCATGGCAGATTTCTACACCTATTATGTGCTTAAAACTGCCGCGCCTGTGGCTAAAAAGATATGGGGATGGACGATTGTGGACGATGTTGAGGGGCTTAGGCCTTGGTTGCAGCTGATGTCAGAGCGGCCACTGGTGCAGCAGGTTGATGCTGAGCGCAATGCCGCCATCAAGGAATTTATGGACAAGACCTCGTGACGCCACTCAATGACATTCTACAGTTTTTGCCCTGCGCGACACCGGACCGATGGGTTGAGAACGCCCTGGATAATCAGGCCACGCTGCTAATCGATCACGCAAATTGTGAAAAGAAGGCCGCCAGCACGGCGATGACTCTAATCCATCGCTACAGTGAAAATTTTGTCTTGCTCAATAAAATGTCGCGCTTGGTGCGCGAAGAGATGCGTCACTTTGAGCAGGTAATTGCCTTGATGAAGCGTCGCGGGGTGACCTACGAATATCTCTCTGCATCCCGCTATGCCAGTGGTTTGCGAGATTGTGCGCGCAAGCCCGAGGCCGAAAAGTTGGTGGATATTTTAATCATTGGCGCGTTTATCGAGGCGCGCTCCTGCGAGCGCTTTGCGCGGCTGGCACCCCACTTGGATGCCGAGCTTGAGGCTTTTTACGGGTCTTTGCTGAAGTCGGAAGCGCGGCACTATCAGGATTATTTGGAATTGGCGAAGAGTGCTGCGGGTGACGATGTTTGCATTGACTGGCGGATTGCCGAGATCGCTGCAATTGAGCACCAGCTGATCGAGCAGCCTGACACAGAGTTTCGCTTCCACTCGGGACCGGTATTGTAGCCAGAGCCGAGTGATCGGCGCTGAGATAGCCGCAGCTGACATCTTCAACCGACATCCTCAGCCCACACCGGCAAGCCATAAAAAAAGGCAGCCTGAGCTGCCTTTTTTGTCTTGGCGCTGTTGCGCGCCACCTTTACTGCGTATTAACGGTCTTCGACGGGCGTGTAGTCGCGAACGTCGGCTCCGGTGTACAGCTGGCGTGGACGGCCAATGCGGTACGGGTTGGTGATCATTTCATTCCAGTGAGAGATCCAGCCGACGGTGCGGCCGGTGGCAAAGATCACGGTGAACATTTCAACAGGAATACCAAGCGCCTTCAAAATAATGCCCGAGTAGAAATCGACGTTGGGGTAGAGTTTTTTGCTGACAAAATACTCGTCTTCCAAGGCAATTTTTTCGAGCTTTTTGGCTAGGCGGAAGAGGGGATCATTTTCCAATCCCAAAACTGCCAATACTTCGTCGCAGCTCTCGCGCATAACTGTGGCCCGTGGGTCATAGTTTTTGTAGACACGGTGCCCGAATCCCATCAAACGGAAGGGGTCGTTCTTGTCTTTGGCCTTGGCAATGTATTCTTCAATATTGTCTTCGTGACCAATTTCTTCCAGCATCACCAGTACTGCTTCGTTGGCGCCACCGTGCGCAGGGCCCCACAGTGCTGCGATACCCGCTGCGATGCACGAGAAGGGGTTGGCGCCCGAGGAGCCGGCTAAACGCACAGTTGAGGTCGAGGCGTTTTGCTCGTGGTCTGCGTGCAGCAGGAAGATACGGTCCATGGCCTTCGCAATAACCGGCTCGACTACATAGGGCTCGCAGGGTGTGCCGAACATCATATGCAGGAAGTTTTCTGAATAAGAGAGCGAGTTATCGGGGTAGATAAACGGCTGGCCGCTGAAGTGTTTATGACACATAGCAGCGATGGTCGGCATTTTGGCGATTAAGCGGTGTGCCGAAATTTTGCGGTGCTCTTCGTTGGTGATATCCAGCGAGTCGTGATAGAAGGATGACATGGCGCCCACCACGCCACACAGCATGGCCATTGGGTGCGCGTCGTAACGAAAGCCGCTGATAAAGTGCTCGATAGAGCGGTTTACCATAGTGTGGTATTTGATCGTTGTTTCAAACTCGTGCTTCTGCGCCGCTGTTGGCAGGGTGCCTTCAAGCAGCAGATAGCAGGTTTCAAGGTAGTCGGATTTTTCTGCGAGTTGTTCGATCGGGTAGCCGCGGTGCAGCAAAATCCCTTTGTCGCCATCGATGTAAGTAATCTCAGACTTGCATGATGCTGTGGCCGAGAATCCTGGGTCAAAGGTGAAAATGTCATGAGACCCGAGCGTGCCGATATCGATAACGTCTTGGCCTAACGTGCCCTTCAGAATTGGCAGCTCAATTGGAGCTTTTCCTTCAATAGAAAGGGTGGCTGTGCGATTGCTCATGAATGATCCTCTGGTGTGGCGATTTTGGATGGGGCAGAAATTTGAAGTCGCAACTATAGATGTTCGAGCCAAATTGTCAACTGCGCGAGAACGTTGCTCGACTCTCGGCAGTCTGCCTTTAAGGCTTAAAACGGCATTTTTGCATACCCATTATTCATTTAATAGATGGTCGTTAGCAGGCTCGCAAGATTTCCTTGCCGGGCAGGTGGCGTCTAGCCTGAGTAAGCCATCATGCCGCGAGGCTGGTGAATTATTTTATAGTCCAGATCAATGGGATTTTTTTGGATAGAGAATTGAATTAAGGGGCCTTAGTACTTATACTGCTGCGCCATCAAATGGCCGGATATCCTTCCCTTTCGCGCTGTTTTTTTAACGTGTTTTAACGCAGTTGCAAATTGACTTCATTTTAATTCATCTCCGTGTATTCGGATAACCACATTAAGGTACTGCCCGCCGTGGACAATAAAAGACCTGTTAATTTGGATATTGGAAGCATCAGCCTGCCAATTACCTCTTATGTATCTATCCTGCACCGCGTCTCTGGTGTGATTCTGTTTTTCGCTGTTGCCGTGTTTCTCTGGCTGTTTGACGCCAGTCTATCGTCGCCAGAAGGCTTTGAGAGCGTGAAAGCGATGTTTGCCAACCCTGTTTGCCAAGTCATCGTCTGGGGCAGTCTCGCGGCGTTGGCGTACCATGTCGTGGCCGGTGTGCGTCACTTAATTATGGATTTTGGGGTCGGTGAAGACTCTTTTGAGAGTGGTCGCAACAGTGCGCGTTTGGCATTGGGCGTTGCCATCGTAGCGATTGCGTTAGTCACAGGGTGGATCTTCTTATGGTAACTACAGTAACCAGTCTCGGCCGCAGCGGCTTGTCCGATTGGCTAATTCAGCGGGTCTCGGCGTTTGTCATGACCGCGTACCTTATCTTTATTGTTGGCTATCTGGTGATGAACCCAGAGCTGACCTATGCGCAGTGGGCTCAGTTAAACCAAGCTCTACCGATGCGCATGTTTAGTTTGCTTACCATTCTGTCGATCGCCGCTCACGCGTGGATCGGCATGTGGTGTGTGTTGACGGACTACGTCACTGTGCGATTGGTTGGGCCAAAGGCGACTGCGATTCGTATTGTTTTTCAGCTGGGCATGATCGCAATTACATTGCTTTACGTGATCTGGGCAATCGACATTCTTTGGGGAATTCAAGTAAATGGCTAACATTAGAACAATGAGTTTTGATGCCGTAATCGTCGGTGGTGGCGGTTCTGGTATGCGCGCAGCGTTGCAGCTGGCGCAATCGGGTTACAAGACTGCGGTAATCACCAAGGTTTTTCCAACGCGCTCGCACACTGTATCTGCTCAGGGTGGCATTACTTGTGCGATTGCCAGTGATGATCCGAACGATCAGTGGCAGTGGCACATGTACGACACCATCAAAGGGTCTGACTATATCGGTGACCAAGAGGCCATCGAATACATGTGTCAAACCGGCCCTGAAGCGATTTTTGAGCTCGAGCACATGGGTTTGCCATTCTCTCGCACTGAATCAGGTCGTATCTACCAGCGTCCCTTTGGTGGCCAGTCGAAAGATTTCGGCAACGGTGGTCAGGCTGCGCGCACTTGTGCGGCGGCGGATAGAACCGGTCACGCGCTATTGCACACCCTCTATCAAGGTAACTTGAAAAACGAAACCGTTTTTCTGAATGAGTGGTTTGCTGTTGATATCGTTAAAAATTCTGACAACGCGGTGGTCGGTGTCGTTGCTATCAACATTGAAACTGGCGAAACCGTCTACGTGAAGTCCAAGGCGACTGTGTTTGCCACCGGTGGTGCTGGACGTATTTACGCGTCGACCACAAACGCGCACATCTGTACCGGCGACGGTATTGGTATGGCGCTGCGTGCAGGCTTCCCTGTGCAAGATATTGAAATGTGGCAGTTCCACCCGACCGGTATTGCCGGTGCGGGCACTCTGGTCACTGAAGGCTGTCGCGGTGAGGGCGGTTATTTGGTGAACAAAGATGGCGAGCGCTTTATGGAGCGCTATGCGCCCAATGCCAAAGATTTGGCTGGCCGCGATGTGGTGGCTCGTTCAATGGTCTTGGAAATTCTTGAGGGTCGCGGTTGCGGCCCCAACGGTGATCATGTGTATCTGAAGCTTGACCACTTGGGCGAAGAGACGCTGAATGCGAAATTGCCCGGTATTCTCGAGCTGTCGCGCACGTTTGCCCACGCTGACCCAGTTAAAGAGCCAATTCCTGTGGTGCCAACCTGTCACTACATGATGGGTGGTATTCCGACCAACGTGAACGGTCAGGCCCTGACTATCGACGCTGACGGCAACGATCAAGTTATCGAAGGCTTTTATGCCTGTGGCGAAGCGGCCTGTGTATCAGTGCACGGTGCTAACCGACTGGGTGGCAACTCGCTGCTGGACTTGGTGGTATTTGGTCGCGCGTCGGGCATGTTTATCGAGAAGCAGCTGCGCGAAGGTATTAGTCTGAAAGACGCCAGAGAAGCGGATATTGAAGCGGCAATGGCGGGATTGAATCGTTTGAACGGTTCGACAACCGGCGAGAAAGCCTCTGTTTTGCGTGGTGAGCTGCAAACAATTATGCAGAATTACTTCGGCGTATTCCGCCGCGGCGATTTCATGAAAGAAGGTATTGCCAAGTTGGCCGAGCTGCGCGTGCGCATTGAAAATGTACTGTTAGATGACAAGAGCAATGCCTTTAACACCTCGCGTATTGAAGCGCTGGAGTTGCGCAACCTTTTGGAAGTGGCCGAGGCGACGGCAATTACTGCTGAAGCGCGAACTGAAAGCCGTGGCGCGCACGCGCGTGACGATTTCCAAGAGCGCGACGATGAGAACTGGCTGTGTCATTCGGTGTTTTTCCCCGCAGACAAGCGTGTGGGCAAGCGCAGCGTCAACTTTACGCTGAAAACCCGCGAGCCATTTGCACCTAAAGTTCGCACTTACTAATTTGCACTTACTTTTTTGTACTTATTGATTAGCACCTACTACAAGGGGTTGTTAGAACCATGTTAAACGTCAGTATCTATCGCTATAACCCAGAGGTTGACAAAGAGCCCTACATGCAGGACTTTGAAATCGACACCCAAGGTAAAGATATTATGGTTCTCGATGTTCTCGAGAAGCTAAAAGTGCAGGATTCAACACTGGTCTTTCGTCGCTCATGCCGCGAAGGTGTGTGTGGATCAGATGGTATGAATATTTCGGGTAAAAATGGCCTCGCCTGTGTGACGCCGCTATCTGAAGCTGTGAAAAACAACAAGCTGGTTATTCGTCCGCTGCCTGGGTTGCCTGTGATTCGTGATCTGGTAATCGATATGAGCCAGTTCTACGCGCAGTACGAAAAAATCCAGCCTTACATGATCAACAATACGCCTGCACCGGCCATTGAGCGCCTGCAGTCGCCTGAAGATCGCGCCAAGCTCGACGGTTTGTACGAGTGTATTCTCTGTGCATGCTGTTCAACGGCCTGTCCATCATTCTGGTGGAACCCCGACAAGTTTATCGGCCCGTCAGGTCTATTGCAGGCTTATCGCTTCTTGGCAGATAGCCGCGATACCGCCACCGAAGAGCGCTTGGCCAAGCTTGACGACCCGTTCAGTGTATTCCGTTGTCATGGCATCATGAACTGCGTTCAGGTTTGCCCAAAAGGGTTAAATCCAACAAAAGCCATCGGTCATATCAGAAATATGCTGATAAGAAGTGCCACTTAAGGATAGAATGCGGCGCTTAAATGACAGGGCGCCTTAAATGACGTCAGTTGATAAATCAACAATTATGAGGAATACCATCAATGCCTGAGGGCCCTATGGAGCACTTTCTTCGCTCCTCCCACTTCTCTGGTGGTAACGCCGCGTATATTGAGGATTTGTATGACGTCTACTTGCACGATCGCAATGGCGTCCCTGAAGAGTGGAGCAGTTTCTTCGATACGCTTCCTCGCAGTGGCACCAATGCGGCCCCGGACGTCTCTCACGCAACCATAGTCCAGCATTTCGAATTGCTTGGTCGCCGTCAGGCGCGCCCAACGCCAGCGCCAGGATCAGGCGGCATCCATCTTGAGCACGAGCGCAAGCAAGTCAAAGTGGTTCAGCTGATCAGCTCCTACCGGTTTCGCGGTCATCAGAAAGCCAGCTTAGATCCCATCGGCTTGATGGTGCGCAAGGATGTTCCCGACCTCCACCTCCATTTTCACGGATTAACGGACGCTGATTTAGACACGACATTCCAGACCAGCCCGCTGTATATCGGCAAGCCTGAAGCAACGTTGCGTGAAATTGTTGAAACCCTTGAAGAGACTTACTGCGGTCACCTCGGTGCCGAGTATATGCATATCACCTCGTTTGAGGAAAAGCAGTGGTTGGCGCAGCGCTTTGAAAGCGTGCGATCGAAGCCAACCTATGGCGACGATGCGCGCATTGACGTGCTTAACCGCCTGACGGCTGCTGAGGGCTTGGAAAAGCACCTCGATTCAAAATACCCTGGCACCAAACGCTTCGGCCTTGAAGGTGGTGAGAGTTTAATTCCGTTGCTCGATTGCTTGATTCGTCGCGCTGGCGAGTACGGCGGCAAAGAGATCGTGATGGCCATGGCTCACCGTGGGCGTCTGAATGTGTTGGTTAACGTTCTTGGCAAGAATCCCGCTGAGCTGTTTGAAGAGTTTGAAGGTAAGCGTCTCGTCAACACCTCTGGCGATGTTAAGTACCACCAAGGCTTCTCATCCAATGTGATGACTCCCGGTGGTGAAGTGCACATGGCGCTGGGCTTCAACCCGTCGCATCTCGAAATTTCCTGTCCTGTGGTCATCGGTTCGGGTCGTGCCCGTCAAGATCGTCGCGGCGACAAAAAAGGCGAGAAAGTCGTCCCTATTTTAATGCACGGCGACGCAGCATTTGCCGGCCAGGGCGTGGTGATGGAGACTTTTCAACTGTCTCAGACGCGCGCTTACAAGACCGGTGGCTCGATCCATATTGTTATTAACAACCAAGTGGGTTTTACCACTAGTCGTCAAGATGATGCCCGCTCCACTGAGTACTGCACAGATATCGCTAAAATGGTTCAGGCGCCTATTTTGCACGTCAATGGGGATAATCCTGACGCTGTGATGTTTGCTGCCATGTTGGCCATGGATTATCGCTACGAATTTGGCAAAGACGTTGTGATTGACCTCGTGTGCTACCGCCGCCGCGGGCACAACGAAACGGACGAGCCGTCATCAACGCAACCGTTGATGTATGAGCTGATCCGCAAGCACTCGACCACCCGTGAGCTGTATTCGCAAAAGCTGGTCAGTGAAGGCATTCTCGATCAAGCCCAAGCCAATGAAATGGCCAATGAGTATCGCGCCCGCCTCGACAAAGGTGAATTTGTGGTGCACAACCTAGTGCGCGAGCCAGACACCAGTTTGTTTGTGAATTGGAGCCCTTATCTCAATCACGACTGGCGTACTCCAGCCAAAACGGGTATTGATTTAGCGGTGCTGCAAGATGTTGCCGCCCGTGTTAACCATATTTCAGATGGCATCAAGGTTCAGCGTCAAGTCAGCAAGATCTACGACGATCGCCGCAAGATGGCCGGTGGCGCGTTACCGTTGAATTGGGGTATGGCGGAACTGCTCGCCTATGGAACCCTGTTAGAAGAAGGCTATCCAATCCGTATCACGGGTCAGGATGTTGGTCGCGGGACCTTCTCCCACCGCCATGCCGTGGTGCACAGCCAAAAAGACGGTAAATCTTATGTGCCGCTAACTAAAATGTCAGCCGATCAGCCGCGCTTCGATATATTCGATTCGGTGTTGTCGGAAGAAGCCGTTCTAGCGTTTGAGTATGGTTATGCAACCACTGCCCCCGCAGGTCTTATTGTCTGGGAAGCGCAGTTTGGCGACTTTGCTAACGGCGCGCAGGTCGTTATAGATCAGTTTATTGCCAGTGGTGAGCACAAGTGGGGTCGTCTATCAGGACTGACAATGCTGTTGCCTCACGGTTTCGAAGGGCAGGGCCCTGAGCATTCGTCTGCTCGTCTCGAGCGTTTCCTGCAGCTCTGTGCAGAGCACAATATGCAGGTGGTGATTCCAACCACACCAGCGCAGATATTCCATCTTCTGCGTCGTCAAGCTATTCGCCCGATGCGCCGACCGCTAATTATTATGAGTCCCAAGTGGATTTTGCGTCATCCTCTGGCTACATCGTCCCTTGAGGATCTCGCCAACGGTGAGTTCCAGAACGTGATCGCTGATCCTGGGGTTGATGCCAAGAAAGTTACGCGTCTGATTCTCTGCTCAGGAAAAGTCTACTATCACTTATTAGAGGCGCGTATGGAGCGAAATATCGACCATATTGCTCTAGTGCGGGTTGAACAGCTTTATCCGTTCCCCGATGAGGAATTGATGGAGGTATTAAAGCCTTACACCAATCTCACTGATGCGGTGTGGTGTCAGGAAGAGCCAATGAACCAAGGGGCGTGGTACAGCAGTCAGCACCACATGCGACACGTACTACAGGCGGTTAACCCCGCGCTGCACTTGCGCTACGTCGGCCGTGAGAGCTCGGCTGCGCCGGCTTGTGGCTATATGTCCACGCATCTTGAAGAACAAAAACAATTTATTGATGAAGCTCTGAATACAGACTCGTAACTTAGGAAAAACGAAATGGCCACAGAAATTAAGGCACCTACATTCCCTGAATCAGTTCAAGAAGGCTCTCTAGCCACTTGGCACAAAAAAGTTGGCGATACCGTCGCCCGCGACGAACTGCTTGTCGATATCGAAACCGATAAAGTGGTTTTAGAGGTCGTTGCGCCAGTTGCCGGCGTACTCAGCGAGATTCTTAAGTTGGAAGGAGACAGTATTCTAAGCAACGAGGTCATTGCGCGTATTGAAGAGGGCGCCACAGCGTCTGCGCCAGTTGCTGCAGCTGCGATTGAAGAAGAGCCTGAAACCACTGCCAGCGGCAGTTTAATTAACCCCGCTGCGCGCAAGCTGGCTGAAGAGCGCGGCATTGACGCAGCTCAGATCACTGGCACCGGTAAAGGCGGTCGTATCACCAAGGAAGACGTCGTCAATTTCACGCCCTCTGCGCCTGTGGCAAAAGCGGCTGCGCCAGCGCCCACCGCAACGGCGGCTGTTGTGGTGGATGGCGGTGATCGGGTAGAGCGCCGCGTTCCCATGACACGCATGCGTTCGCGCATTGCGGAGCGCTTGCTTGAAGTCACCCAGACCACTGCTTCACTGACGACCTTCAATGAAGTGGATATGACGGCATTGATGGACTTGCGCAAGCAGTACAAAGATGAATTCACCAAGATCCACAACGGCACACGCCTCGGCTTTATGGGCTTCTTTGTGAAAGCCGCGGTCGAGGCCTTGAAGCGCTTCCCGTCAGTGAATGCCTCCATTGATGGTACAGATATTGTCTACCACGGCTATCAAGATGTCGGCGTGGCTGTCTCTACTGAGCGCGGTCTTGTTGTTCCAGTGTTGCGCAATGCGGAAAATATGAGCATCGCCAATATTGAAAATGGTATCTACGATTACGCCATGAAGGCCCGTGACGGCAAGTTGACCATCGAAGAGATGAGCGGCGGAACCTTCACAATCACCAACGGTGGTGTCTACGGTTCGCTGATTTCGACCCCAATTATCAACCCGCCTCAGTCGGCTATACTGGGTATGCACAAGATCCAAGAGCGCCCAATGGCGGTCAACGGGCAGGTTGTGATTCGGCCAATGATGTACTTGGCGCTGTCCTACGATCATCGCCTAATTGATGGTAAAGGGGCGGTGCAGTTTTTGGTGACCATCAAGGAATTGATAGAAGATCCGGCTAAGATTTTACTTGAGATTTAAATTATATCTATTTGATATTTATAGGAAATACCATGTCAGAAAAATACGATGTAGTAGTGATAGGCAGTGGCCCCGCAGGATATGTTGCGGCCATTCGTGCGGCGCAGTTGGGCCTTAAAACAGCCTGTATTGAAAAGTGGAAAAATGCCGAAGGCAAGGGCGTCAATGGTGGCACCTGTCTAAATGTCGGTTGTATTCCCTCAAAAGCGTTGCTCGATAGCTCCTTTAAATTTCATGAAGCGAAGTCTGAACTCGCCGTTCACGGTATCAGCACCAAGGGCGTTGAAATCGATATCCCTGAGATGCTCGCGCGCAAAAATAAAATTATCAACCAGCTGACGGGCGGTATTGCCGGTTTGTTTAAAGCTAATGGCGTCACTGCACTCTACGGCACAGGCAAGTTGCTCGGCGGCAAAAAAGTTGAGCTGACCGACAACGACGGCAACGTCTCTGTTATCGATGCGGAAAACGTTATTTTGGCCTCTGGCTCTCTGCCAATCGCTATCCCAGTTGCTCCTGTTGATGGCGATCTTATTGTCGATTCTACCGGTGCCCTAGAGATTGGCGAAGTGCCTAAGCGTCTTGGCGTTATTGGCGCTGGCGTTATCGGTTTAGAGTTGGGTTCGGTGTGGAATCGTTTAGGGTCTGACGTGGTTTTGCTTGAAGCGATGGAAGATTTCTTGGCCATTATGGACAAGGGAATTGCCAAGGAAGCGAAGAAAATATTCACTAAGCAGGGCTTGGATATCCGTCTTGGCGCCCGTGTTACTGGCACTAAAATTAAAGGACGCGAAGTGGAAGTCACCTTCAAGTCTACCGACGGCAGCGATCACACCGAGACTTTCGACAAATTGATTGTTTGCGTGGGTCGTCGTCCGTTTACCGCTGGACTATTGGCCGATGACAGCGGCGTTCAACTGGACGAGCGCGGCTCTGTCTTTGTCAACGAGCACTGCGCGACCAATGTCCCCGGTGTATTCGCGATTGGCGATTTGGTGCGCGGCCCGATGCTGGCCCATAAAGGCTCAGAAGAGGGCGTGATGGTTGCTGAGCGTATCGCTGGTCACAAAGCGCAGATGAACTATGACATCGTTCCTAACGTTATTTACACCCATCCCGAAGTGGCCTCTGTCGGTCAGACTGAAGAGCAGGTCAAAGCGGCGGGTGAGCCCTACAATGTTGGCACCTTCCCCTTTGCCGCCAGTGGCCGTGCGATGGCCGCCAACGATACCGACGGTATGGTTAAAATTATTGCCCATGCAACGACCGACCGTATTTTGGGTTGCCATATTGTTGGCCCCAGCGCGGCAGATCTGGTACAGCAGGTGGCTATTGCGATGGAGTTCGGTTCGAGTGCGGAGGATCTTGGCATGATTGTATTCGGCCATCCAACGCTGTCAGAAACGGTCCATGAAGCTGCTTTGGCAGTGAACGGTAATGCAATACATATCGCCAACCGCAAGCGTCGTTAAGGCGCAGCGAATGGCTTAGCGGGGTGATGTGTAAAGTCACAATTGTAGAGCTCCGCGATCAACTTATTAAATCAATCAACGGGAAGTAAAGTATGAACCTGCATGAATATCAGGGTAAGCAGCTTTTTGCCGAGTATGGATTGCCAGTATCCACTGGCGTCGCCGCGAAAACTGTCGAAGAAGCGGTAGCTGCAGCGGACACTATTGGTGGTGATCGCTGGGTAGTGAAAGCGCAAGTACACGCTGGTGGCCGCGGTAAAGCGGGCGGCGTTAAGTTGGTTAGCTCAAAGGCAGAGATTGAAGCTTTTGCTAAGCAGTGGCTAGGTAAGAACTTGGTTACTTACCAGACTGATGCTAAAGGTCAGCCGGTTAGCCGTATCCTCGTTGAAACCTGTACCGATATTGCCAAAGAGTTGTACTTGGGCGCGGTGGTTGATCGCGGCACTCGTCGTATTGTCTTCATGGCCTCGACTGAAGGCGGCGTTGAAATTGAAAAAGTTGCTGAAGAGACGCCAGAGAAGATCCTCAAGGCGATTATTGACCCAGTGACCGGTGCACAGCCTTACCAAGCACGCGAGCTGGCGTTTAAGCTCGGTTTAGAAGGTGTTCAAATCAAGCAGTTCGTCACGATTTTCCTAGGCTTGGCAAAACTGTTCAAAGAGCGCGATCTGGCGCTGTTGGAAATTAATCCGCTGGTCATCACAAGCGAAGGCAATCTGCATTGCCTCGACGCCAAAATTGTTATTGATGGCAACGCTATGTACCGTCAGCCCACGTTGAAAGCTATGCATGATCCGTCGCAGGAAGATGCGCGCGAAGCCCATGCGGCAGCCTTTGAGCTCAACTATGTTGCTCTCGATGGCAACATCGGCTGTATGGTCAACGGTGCTGGTTTGGCCATGGGCACGATGGATATCGTTCAGCTGCACGGCGGAGCACCAGCGAACTTCCTTGATGTTGGCGGCGGTGCTACTAAAGAGCGCGTTGTTGAAGCATTCAAAATTATTCTCTCGGACGAAAACGTAAAAGCTGTTCTGATCAATATTTTCGGCGGCATTGTTCGCTGTGACTTGATTGCTGATGGCGTCATCGGTGCGGTTGCTGAAGTTGGCGTTAAGGTACCTGTTGTTGTGCGCCTTGAGGGTAACAATGCAGAGCTGGGAACAAAGAAATTGGCTGAGTCTGGCCTCGATATTATTGCAGCCACCAGTTTGACGGATGCTGCGCAACAAGTTGTTAAAGCTGCGGAGGGTAACTGAGATGTCTATCTTAATTAACAGTGAGACTAAGGTTATCTGTCAGGGTTTTACCGGCGGTCAGGGTACTTTCCACTCTGAACAAGCGATTGCTTACGGCACAAAGATGGTCGGCGGCGTAACGCCGGGCAAGGGTGGCACCACCCATCTGGGTCTGCCTGTATTCAACACCGTTGCTGACGCAGTGGCTGAAACTGGTGCAGAAGCATCTGTGATTTACGTGCCTGCAGCATTTTGTAGAGACTCTATTTTAGAAGCGGCCAACTCTGGTATTAAGCTGATTGTCTGTATTACTGAAGGTATTCCAACGCTGGATATGCTTGAGTGTAAAGTGGTTTGCGATACATTGGGCGTGCGCTTGATCGGCCCTAACTGTCCGGGTGTGATTACTCCGGGGCAGTGCAAGATTGGCATTATGCCTGGCCATATCCACTTGCCTGGCAAGGTTGGTATTGTGTCGCGTTCTGGCACCTTGACCTACGAAGCGGTTAAGCAGACGACGGATTATGGTTTTGGCCAGTCTACGTGTGTCGGTATCGGTGGTGACCCTATCCCGGGTTCGAGCTTTATTGATATTTTGGCGTTGTTTGAGAAAGATCCTGCCACTGAAGCGATTGTTATGATCGGTGAAATTGGCGGAACTGCTGAAGAGGAAGCCGCTGCGTACATCAAAGCGAATGTGACTAAGCCTGTTGTCTCTTACATTGCTGGTGTTACTGCGCCTGCGGGTAAGCGTATGGGGCACGCTGGTGCGATTATCTCTGGGGGTAAGGGCACTGCGGAAGATAAGTTTGCAGCGCTGCAGGATGCGGGGGTGAAGACGGTTCGCAGTTTGGCGGATATTGGTGCGGCGTTGAAGGAAGTGACTGGCTGGTAGTTTTTCTTGCTGGGACTTTTTGGGTGTTTGTAAAAAAGCGGCTTTCGGGCCGCTTTTTTTATGGGTTGGAAGGGGCTTTTTTGGAGTTTTTTTGGATGTTTGAGGGGTTTTGGGGGAGTGGGGTTGGGAGGAGGGGGGAGAGTCTTCAGTGGCACCGTTAGTTGGTTAGGCGCGCTGTGAATACGTCCGTGTACGCTCGAGAGCGGCATCCCTGCCGCTCACGGTCTAACCAACTAACGGTGCCACTGAAGAGGATGGTGTGGAGTGGGGGCGGGTTTGATGGTGTGGGGTGTGGGGTGTGGGGTTTATAGTTGTGCTGGTGGGGTATTTGGGGAGGGAGTCAGTTGGATTTTACTGCTATTATGCTGGCCTAAAACGTTTCATTGGATTGACTAGAATATGGCATTTGATATGGCGATCGCGCTTTTTCGTCCTGCGATAAAATACGCGATGGAAAGGAACGGTCATGGCGCCGCTCTTGGGTTTAAACTCGATAAGATCAGTCGTGGCGAAACGAGTTTAATTTTCCCTTACAAAGAAGAAACTGTCGGCAATCCGATTACGGGTGTCGTGCATGGTGGGGTGATTGTCAGTCTTCTCGATACTGCCTGCGGCTGTGCTGCTATGACGGTTTTGGGCACGCCTTCGGTGACTCCAACTATGGATCTCCGGCTCGACTATATGCGTCCTGCTGAGCCCTACAAGTCCATCTACGTGGAAGCGAAGGTCTACCGCAAGTCCTCGACCGTTATTTTTTGCCGCGGGCTTGCATGGCAAGACGATAGAGAAAAGCCGATCGCCCATTGTGTGGCCAACTTTATGCGTGTCGATGCCAAGAGCGTTCAGTTTCGCACTATTGCAGCAACAAAACTCAAACGGTTATTGCCGTGGCGCAGGTCCCGAGTCAGTGACGTAAAGGACGAGTCATGAACAGTCGAGAATACAGTGATGAGCGTCTTTTAGCGGAATGGCGGGCCAATGTCACCGCTGCACGGGCGGCGAATGACCCTCAAGCGGTTATGGCGATGATCCCCTACAGTGGATTTATTGGCGGGCAAGTTAAGCTAGACAATGACCGCTTGCTCTACTGGTTGGAAAAGCGCTCGTCAAATATTGGCAATCCCTCGCTGCCGGCTATACACGGTGGTGTTATTGGTGGCTTTCTCGAGCTCTCTGCGTCGATTGAGATTATTTATGGTCTCGACATAGCGACGTTGCCAAAAGTCGTTGATTTCTCCCTCGACTATTTGCGTCCTGGGCGCTACAAGACGACCTATGCGCGTTGCACCGTGTTGCGGCAGGGTAAGAAGCTGGTCAATGTTACGGCGAGCGCATGGCAAGACGACGAACAGACACCTATAGCGACAGCGCGGTGCCACTTTCTGATTTAAAACGCGCTATCTGAGCCGTAAAACTTGAAATTTGCGCTAGAGCCCCCATCTGATAAATCGTGAATTAACATCAGATCAGGAGATCACTCGCAAAATGACAGCCAAGACTAACGCCAAATCAGAAACATTGGGTTTTCAAACCGAAGCCAAGCAGCTGCTCCACCTTATGATTCATTCGCTCTACTCGAACAAGGAAATTTTCCTTCGCGAGTTGATTTCGAATGCGTCAGATGCGACCGATAAGCTTCGCGTAGAAGCCCTTGAGAATGCTGCTCTTTATGAAGATGACGGTGATTTGCATATTCGCATTGCCGTTGATGAAGACGCAAAAACCATTGTTATTTCTGATAATGGCATTGGTATGTCCCGCGACGAAGTTATCTCTAACCTTGGCACTATTGCGCGGTCAGGCACCTCCGAATTTATGAAAAACCTCACTGGCGATCAGAAAAAGGACTCCCAGTTGATCGGCCAGTTTGGGGTTGGTTTTTACTCCTCTTTTATCGTTGCTGATCGCGTTGTGGTTGAGACCCGTCGTGCTGGTGCCGCGGCTGATGAAGCTGTGCGCTGGAGCTGTGCCGGTGAGGCCGACTATCAAATTGAACTTATTGAGCGCGCGGCCCGCGGCACATCGATTACTCTCCACCTGAAAAGCGAGGAGGAAGAGTTCGCTAACGATTGGCGCCTGCGCAGTATTGTTAAAAAATATTCGGACCATATTGCGATCCCCGTTGAAATGCTTAAAGTCGGTAAAGCAGAGGGCGAGGAGAAATCAGCGCCAGAATGGCAGGCTGTCAATGATGCCAAAGCGCTTTGGACCCGTTCACGTCAAGACATTAGCGATGAAGAGTACAAGGAGTTCTATCGCCTTGTCTCCCATGATTTTGCGGAGCCGCTTACCTGGAGCCACAACCGCGTAGAGGGCAAGCAAGAGTACACCAGCCTGCTCTATATTCCTGGAATGGCCCCGTTTGATCTCTATCAGCGCGATGCGTCTCGCGGTATAAAGCTGTATATCAAGCGCACCTTTATTATGGATGACGCTGAGCAATTTATGCCGATGTACCTCCGGTTTGTTAAAGGGGTGTTGGATAGCGCCGACTTGCCGCTGAACGTGTCGCGGGAAATTCTGCAAAAGACGCCCCTTGTCGACAGTATTCGCACCGCTCTCACCAAACGTGTGCTCGATATGCTGGGCAAAATGGCAAAAAATGATCCTGAAAAATACGCCAAATTTTGGTCGCAGTTTGGTCCTGTGCTGAAAGAGGGTCCCAGTGAGGATTTCGCCAATAAAGAAACAATTGCTAAATTGTTCCGTTTCGCCAGTTCCACTAGCGGGTCTGCAGCGACTACCGTCAGTCTGACCGACTACGTTGGCCGCATGAAAGAAGGCCAGGATAAGATTTATTATCTGACCGGCGACAGCTATTCAGTGATTAAAAATAGCCCCTATCTCGAAGTGTTTGACAAGCACGGCATTGAAGTTTTGTTGATGTCAGACCGCATTGATGAGTGGATGATGGGGTATCTCAATGAATTTGATGGTAAGTCATTCCAAGATATCGCCCGTGGCGAGTTGGATCTGAGCAAGATAACCGGTGAAGAGGCCAAGTCAGAGAGCAATTCTGATAAAGCATCAGATGCAGACACGAAAGAACAGTCTGAGTTGTTAGTGCGGATTAAATCTCTGCTCGAAGAGAAAGTGGAAGAGGTGCGCAGTACGACGCGCTTAACCACGTCACCGGCCTGTCTGGTGGTGGGCGCCAATGATATGGGTGAGCAAATGCGCAAGATTATGGCGGCTGCAGGCCAGCCTGTGCCTGATGCCAAGCCGATCTTGGAAATTAATGCTGAACATCCTTTGGTCAACAAACTGGCCGGTGAAACAGATGACGACAAGGCAAAAGTGTTAGCCAGAGTGTTGTTTGATCAGGCGGCGCTTGCTGCGGGGCGTCCGCTGGAAAACCCAGCGCAATTCGTGCATGAGCTCAATCGCCTAATGTTTGGTTAGTCATGATTGTGACCGCTGGCTGGGTTTATTTAAAAGCGCTCGTTAAGGGCGCTTTTTTATATCTGTCCGCTGTCACTGCGCAGGGCATCCCCTTATAATGCCCGCTGAATGGTTAATCGGCCAGATTGGAGTAGGGTGTCTGTGACACAGAGTAAACATAAAATAGCGGTATTGGGCGGAGGTAGTTTTGGTACCGTCATCGCCAATATATTGGCCGCGAACGGCCATGCGACAACTCTGTGGATGCGCAGCGCAGCGCAGGCGCAGCAGGTCGCTAGCAGTGGTGAAAATGCCGCGTATCTCCCCGGTTACAAGCTCGACTCACGTCTCGTGGTGACAGCCGATTTAGCACAGTCCTTAAAGGGCGCTGACAGCGTTTTTTTTGCGATCCCGAGCAGCGCATTTCGCTCAGTCGCCAAGCAAGTAAAGCCCTTTATTGCCAGTGGAGCTATCTTGGTGAGCATGGCGAAGGGCATCGAGGCTGAGACGTTTTTACTGCCCAGCCAAATCCTTGAAAGCGAGCTGCCAGGACATCCGGTTGGCGTGATCAGCGGGCCCAATCTGGCAAAAGAAATTGCCAATAAAGAAATTACTGCGACGGTTATCGGCAGTGCTGACGATGAACTTTGCAGCCGTGTGCAGCGGTTATTGGCCTCGCGTTATTTTCGGGTGTACGCCAATCACGACCGCTACGGTGTTGAGCTCGCCGGTGCGCTGAAAAATATTTATGCCATTGTCGCGGGAATTGCGGAAGCTATGAATGCGGGGCAAAATACAAAAAGTGTTGTTCTGACCCGTAGCTTGGCCGAAATGAGCCGCTTTGCTTGTAAGCTCGGTGCCGATCCACTCACCTTTCTCGGGCTTAGCGGTGTGGGTGATCTCTATGTCACCTGTACGTCGCCGCTCAGCCGCAACTTTCGTGTTGGCCTAGCGCTTGGCGAAGGAAAAAGTCTTGATCAGGCCATGAGTGACATTGGGCAGGTTGCTGAGGGCGTAAATACGACTAAACTAGTTAAAGAACGCGCAGATGAAATGGGTATCTACATGCCATTGGCGTCGGCGCTATACGCTTACATGTTCGAGCAGCGACCGATCCTCGAATCAATGCGTACTATGATGGTTGCAGAGCAAAATACAGATGTGGAATTTATGGTAAAACCCAATGAGCGATAAAAATATGCACTTTACAAATACCAATACTTGGATCCGCTTCGCCTATATGGTGTTGTTTACAATTTTGTTGATGGCTGCGCGATTAGTGATTTCCCTCGTCGTTTTAGTCCAGTTCGTGTTTGTTCTGGTGACGGGATCGGATAATGAGAACTTGCGCAATCTCGGTCAGGGACTTGGCAGGTGGGTCTATCAAACAGTGATGTTCTTGACGTTTAACAGCGAATCCAAGCCATTCCCTTTTGACGAGTGGCCCGAAGTCGACGAATCCGAAGGTTACTCAGTGGACGATATCGAAGAGGGCGAGATTGTCGATGTCGACGATATAGACGATATCCCGTCGTTCACTGCCGATGAGCCTGAAGTGACAAAGGGCAAAGCCGTCAAAAAGACCAATAAGTAAATTAAGTAGTCTATTTTAGCGGGCTGTGTGTCGTCATGGCCCGCCAATTCTTGGCTCGCTCACTCGAGGCTCGCTCTGTCTTAGCCTTTCAGCCGCCTATTTAAACCTAGGATCTAGTGAAGCATGGAATGCTCATTAACTGAGATACATTATGCCTCTTAGATTTGTCAGCGAACGCACCTTCCAGGTAAACGGGTTAACCTTAGCCGCCAAAGAGTGGGGAATGCCTGGTGCAACGCCCGTTATTGCGCTGCATGGCTGGCTTGATAATGCCAATAGCTTCGATGTCATGCTGCCCTATATGGATGATCTTCATGTGATGGCGCTCGATTGCGCCGGTCATGGCAGCAGCAGTTTTCGCTCGGCCGACTCTGGCTACAATATTTGGCAAGACATTGACGAAGTGATGGCGGTCGCAGATCAATTGGGCTGGGAGCGCTTTGTGCTGCTCGGTCATAGCCGCGGCGCGATTATCTCTACCCTTATCGCCGGCGCTTTTCCGGAGCGCATTACTCAACTCGCACTGATTGACGGTCATATGCCCGGCCTTGCTGACGTGGGTGGCACGGCGAAGCAGGTTGCGCGGGCAATCTATGAAAACAAGCGTTACGGCAACGCCTCTCCGAGCTTTTTTGGCGACTACGATCGAGCGGTAATGGCACGTATAAACGGGTTTGTACCGCTGCAGGAATCGGCCGCGCGAGCGCTCGCTGAGCGCGGTGTGCGCCAAGATGCGCGAGGGTTTTACTGGCATAACGACCAGCGCTTAAAGGCAGCGTCCCAGATGAAACTGTCACGGGAGCATTTGAAGGATTTTTTCACTGCAATTACTGGGCAGGTTCTGCTGATTCAAGCGACGGGGAGTCCTTTTAAACTCAACGATGAGCAGAAAGAGTCTTTTGACTGGATTGCCAACCTTACGATCGTGGCGATGGACGGGTCGCATCATTTGCATATGGAGGAGCAGGCTGAGCAGGTGGCAGCCGTGGTGCAAGACTTTATCCAGCCGCTGCCGCTGTTTTAGTCCTTAGAGAGACGCCCAGAGGTGGGCCTAGCGTTCCATCAGAGATAGCAGAATCACCGTCCAGACAATGACGCACTGTAGCAAGCCGACGAAGACGGCAGCAGAACCCGTATCTTTGGCCAAACCGGAAAGCTCGTGATACTCAAGACCGATGCGATCGACCACTGCTTCAATGGCCGTGTTAAGCAGTTCGACAATAATCACCAGCAACACTGAGGTGATCAAAAATAACCGCTCCACTGTCGATACATCGAGGTAGCAGGCCAGCGGAATCATAATCAGCGCCGCAATGACTTCTTGGCGAATTGCCGCTTCGTGTCGTATGTTGTGCATTAAGCCGCGGTAGGAGTAAAGGGTTGCGTAAACCAGCCTGCTAAGTCCC
>ERZ887849.1560-NODE-1560-length-21134-cov-62.045021_pt1 | contig 21134 bp, 14 predicted proteins | sample MGYA00521267_ERZ887849 | MGnify/ENA primary metagenome ERZ887849 (study PRJEB32303, sample SAMEA104408601) | aquatic metagenome | biome: Brackish water; feature: Pelagic; material: water | place: Baltic Sea | collected 2014-06-06T16:11:00 | depth 2,863 m ... | reverse complement strand
TTGTGTTAATAAGGAGGCTAATAGAGTTATTAAGCAATGCATCCACTGTATGGGGTCTACCCTCGGATACTTTATTAATGATTGAGGTGGGGTAACCTAAATCTACAATTATCTTTGCAGTACCCTTAGTTGCAATTAATGAAAAGCCTTGTTCTAAAATCAATGGAATAAGATCTTTGAGGTACTTTTTATCAGATTCCTTTACGCTGACAAAGGCAAGTCCTTCGGTGGGAATAGTTTTATTTGCAGCTTTTTGCGCTTTTGCATAGGCCTCTCCAAAAGAAGAACCAATGCCCATGACCTCGCCAGTAGATTTCATTTCTGGACCAAGAATTGGATCGACGGAGGGGAATTTATCAAAGGGCAACACTGCTTCCTTTACAAAAAAATAGTTAGCAGGCAATGCATTAGAAAAGCCAATATCATGCAAAGTTCTACCGACCATTGCTTTGGTAGCTGATTTAACCAAAGACTGGCCTATGCATTTGGAAATAAATGGGACTGTTCTCGAGGCCCTGGGATTGACCTCGATAATAAAAACTGTATCTTCTTGAACTGCAAATTGAATGTTCATTAAACCAACAACGTTGAGTTCTTTTGCAATCTTTTTAGCCTGGAATTCCATTTCCTCGATCACCTCATTTGTTAGGCTATAAGGGGGCAAGGAGCATGCTGAGTCACCAGAGTGAATTCCTGCTTGCTCTATATGCTGCAAGATGCCGCCAATACAAATCTCTTCGCCATCTGAAATTACATCAACATCAACCTCGATTGCATCAGTTAAATAGCCGTCAAGCAATATTGGCTTTTGATCTGAAACCTCTACTGCACTTTGCAGATATTTTTTTAACTCTTCCTGGGTATGGACTAACTCCATTGCCCGACCGCCCAAAACATATGACGGTCTCACCACAATGGGAAAACCAATTTTTTCTGAAGCAAGAATTGCCTCTTCAATATTTTTAACGGTTTGATTTAACGGTTGTTTGAGCTCTAATTTTCTTGCCAATGACTGAAACCGCTCTCGATCTTCCGACCGATCAATCGCATCAACATCTGTGCCAAGAATTTTCACCCCATAATCTAAAAGAGCCTGTGAAAGCTTTAAAGGAGTTTGGCCGCCAAATTGAATGATAACTCCATCTGGCTTTTCCAGATCAATAATATCCAAGACTTTTTCTTCTGTAATTGGTTCAAAATATAGCCTATCTGAAGTGTCATAGTCAGTTGAAACCGTTTCTGGGTTGCAATTAATCATTATGGATTCATACCCCTCTTCCTGAAGTGCAAAGGACGCATGAACGCAGCAATAATCAAATTCTATGCCCTGACCAATCCTGTTTGGACCACTCCCCAGTACTATAACTTTTTTATTAACTGAGGGATTTGCCTCGCATTCACCTTCATAAGTTGAATACATATAAGCTGTTTCAGTTGCAAACTCAGCAGCGCAAGTGTCTACTCTTTTATAAGAGGGTAGTATTTTAAAGTTTTTTCTTTTTAAACGCACTTCCTTGGGAGAGGATTTTGTTAATACAGCAATTCTTTGGTCTGCAAAGCCCTTTTGCTTTAATTCCAACATTTTCTCGCGAGATAAATCATCCAAGCTCATGCCTTCCAATAAGCGCTCATCCTCTAAGAGCTCTTGGAGCTGATATAGAAACCACTTATCAATGCCTGTTAATTCATAAACCTTCTCTATCTCCCATCCTAATCTTAAAGCATCCGTCACATAAAGAATTCGCCTAGGCCCAGGAAAAGTTAATTCAAAGTGCAGTGTCTCATTTTGGTTTTCAGTGACGTCAATAATGCTTTCAAGTCCATAAAGATCCTCTTCAAGACTCTGCATGGCCTTTTGAAAAGACTCTTGAAAAGTTCTTCCAATACCCATGACTTCGCCAACTGATTTCATTTGAGTGGTCAATCTAGCATTGGCTTGTGGAAATTTTTCAAATGCAAATTTTGGAATTTTTGTAACAATATAATCAATTGAAGGCTCGAAAGATGCAGGGGTTAGACCGCCGGTGATATCATTTTGCAGTTCATCCAAAGTAAATCCAACAGACAGAAGCGCAGCTACCTTAGCAATTGGAAATCCAGTAGCCTTCGACGCAAGAGCAGATGAGCGACTCACTCGAGGATTCATCTCTATCACCACGACCCGGCCATCTTCTGGATTAATGCCAAACTGAACATTGCTGCCGCCAGTCTCGACTCCGATTTCTCTCAAGATCTGGAAGGACTGATCGCGTAAAATTTGATACTCTTTATCAGTAAGCGTTTGGGCAGGAGCAACAGTTATTGAGTCGCCAGTATGAACGCCCATAGGATCAAGATTTTCAATTGAACAAATAATAATGCAATTATCATTTTTATCTCTTACAACCTCTAATTCATATTCCTTCCAACCAAGAAGTGACTCATCAATGAGGAGCTCTGTGGTGGGAGATAAATCTAGACCCTTTTCACATATTTCTTTAAATTCTTGAATATTGTAAGCAATGCCGCCACCTGATCCACCCAAGGTAAATGAAGGGCGGATAACGCATGGAAATCCTAGTTTTCCTTGAACCTCAATAGCCTCTTCCATCGTGTGGGCAATACCAGATTTTGGGGTGGCAATGCCAATACCCTTCATGGTTTTATCAAATAGCTCTCGATCTTCTGCTTTATCAATGGCCTCGCGAGAAGCTCCAATTAATTCAACATTGTATTTTTCTAATACGCCCTCTTTAGCTAAAGTAAGGGCTGTATTTAGACCTGTTTGACCGCCCATTGTTGGTAACAGGGCATCGGGTCTCTCTTTTTCTATGATTTTTGCAATTGATTCCCAGTGAATAGGCTCTATGTAAGTTGCATCAGCCAATAACGGATCGGTCATAATCGTGGCGGGATTTGAATTTACCAAAATCACTCGAAACCCTTCTGCTTTAAGTGCCTTGCAAGCTTGAGCGCCTGAATAATCAAACTCACACGCCTGACCGATAATAATTGGTCCTGCTCCAATAATTAAAATAGATTTAATATCAGTTCTTTTTGGCATTTGATTGAATTAAAGATTTAAATTTTATAAACAACTCCTCTAGCTCATGAGGTCCTGGGCTCGCCTCAGGGTGTCCTTGAAAGCTAAAAGCTGACTTATCAGTAAACTCTATTCCCTGAAGACTTTTATCAAATAAAGAGATATGAGTTGTTTTGATATTTTCTGGAAGACTGGCTTCATCAACTGCAAACCCATGATTTTGACTGGTAATGAATACTGTTTTAGAGTTAATATCTTGCACTGGGTGATTGGCTCCATGATGACCAAATTTCATTTTGTACGTTTTACAGCCACCGGATAATGCAAGGAGTTGGTGCCCAAGACAAATGCCAAAGATTGGCATATTGATATGTAAGAGCTGTTGAATAAGCCTGATAGCATAATCGCAAGGCTCTGGATCTCCTGGGCCGTTCGATAGAAAGACGCCATCAGGATTTAAAGCCATGAGCTCATCGAAACTAATTTGAGCATTCACTACCATCACTTTCCCTACATGCTTTCTGAGTAGCCTTAAGATATTTCTCTTAATCCCAAAATCTACAGCAATAATAAAAGCATCATTGGATACCTCTTGATAGTCAGGCCAAGTACCCTCGTCCCAAGAATAATTATTTTTTGCGGTCACTTCTTTTGCTAAATCTACACCCTTTAGTCCATGAAAACTATTGAGCGCATCATGAGCTAGATCTAAAGCGTCCAAGGTATCAGGCAGAATACAGGCTTTGAGCGACCCATGATCTCTAAGCCTTGCTGTTAACTGACGTGTATCAATATTTGCTATGCCTATAGCTTTTCTCGCTGTTAAAAACTCTTCAAGTGATGCTGTTGCGCGCCAATTACTATGATGTTTTGGTAAGTTCTTGATCACCACGCCGGATGCAAAAATACTATCCGATTCATTATCTTCATCGTTAGTACCTGTATTGCCAATATGAGGATGAGTAAATGCAATGATTTGCTTGGCATACGAGGGGTCAGTAATAATTTCTTGATAGCCTGACATAGAGGTATTAAAAACAATCTCTCCCACTGACAAAGTAGAGCTTCCAAAGCCCAAGCCTTTGCAGATAGTGCCGTCTTCTAAAACCAAAAGCGCAGGAAAGGTCATAATGAACTCACCTTAAAAAACAGGGAAAAGATAGCAATAAATTGTGATAAGTGGGGTTTTAATGAGCTAAAATTGTGCGCTGGCATTAAAACGATACTTTATATTGGCAAGGTCAAAAGGTCCATCACTATTTAACAAAAATGAAGATAAATTTAAAAACTAAAGATCAAATTGCTCAAATGAGAATTGCTGGTAGATTAGCTGCTGAAGTTTTAGAGATGATTACGCCTCTTGTGGTACCTGGGGTCAGCACAGAAGAGCTCGATACCATATGCCATGATTTTATTGTTAATGAGCAACAAGCCATCCCAGCCAATGTTGGCTATAACGGGTTTAAGAAAACTATATGCTCTAGCGTTAATCAGGTGATATGCCATGGGATACCTTCTGCGAATAAAGTTTTAAAAGATGGAGATATTCTAAACATTGATGTCACGGTAATCAGGGATGGCTGGCATGGCGATACCTCAAAAATGTTTTTAGTTGGAAAAACCCAGCCGCACAACGAAAGATTGGTAAGAGTGACTCAGGAGTGTCTATATAAAGCAATTGAACTTGTAAAACCAGGAGCCTATCTAGGCGATATCGGCGCCGTTATTCAAGAACATGCTCTCCGGAATCATTATTCGGTAGTAGAGGATTATTGCGGGCATGGAATTGGGCAGGTGTATCACGAAGATCCTCAGGTTCTTCATTATGGCAAATTAGGCACAGGCCTCAAGCTAGAGGAAGGCCTCTGTTTTACGATTGAGCCCATGATTAATCAAGGCACAAAATTTACAAAGCTTCTTGGGGATGGCTGGACCGTTGAAACAAAAGATGGAAGAAATTCTGCGCAATGGGAGCATACTCTTGCTGTCACCTCAACTGGTGTGGAGGTTTTGACTCAACGCAGCGACGAATCCTTTTGAATAGCATTCTAGATCAAATTAACTCCAAATTTGAAGAGCAGTTTCATCATATTTATAAGCAGCCTGAATTAGTTGAGTGTTTTCTTGGCGACAGATCAAAAGAATTTGACTCTCTGATCGTTAGAGAATTTAAACGATTAAAGCTTGAGACCGATTTTGCAATTATTGCCCTGGGTGGCTATGGCAGAAACGAGCTGTTTCCAGGTTCAGACATTGACCTTTCAATTATCCAGCTAGTTAAAAAAAGTCAGAAAATTGAAGAAGTAAAAGATTTTATAGGCTGGCTTTGGACGTTGAATGTCAAAATTGGCCACTCGGTTAGAACTCTCAGAGAGATTCAAAAAATTACGAAAACTGATCTGAAAGAATTTACATCCTACCTTTCACATAGAATCCTTTATTGCGTGCCAGAATCAGAAAGAGAATTACAAAAAAATCTTAATGGCATTAAAAAAAGCTGGGCTAAATCTAAGTTTTTTAAAGCAAAAAGATTAGAACAATACGGCAGATTTCAATCTTTTGATTCAACAGAGTTTAATCTTGAGCCTGATCTAAAAGAATCCCCGGGATGCCTGAGAGATTTTCAAACTGCTTTATGGATTTTAGAGCATTGCTTTGAGGTTAAGAATTTTGAAGCTAGTGCGCGGCTAGGTATATTTGATATCCAATATCTGAAGAGTATCAATACTTCATATTGCCATATTAAATCCATGCGCTTTCTTCTTAATATTCACGCAAAATCCAATCGCATAAGCTTTGAAAATCAGCTGCTTTTAGCATCTAAATCAAGGCTCAGAGCATCTAAACACTCCTCTGCTGTTGAGAAATTTATGTGTGCTTTCTTTCAACATGCGTCTCGCTTATCTGATTTTAATGAAATGGTTTTCCAGGCATACAGTGATAGAGATGCTTTAATCAAAAGACCTTGCACCAAGAATTTTTATCTATTTAAGGATAGGCTGGGAATTCAAGAGCACGTTAATCTGGCAAAACATCCAGAATTAATTCTAGAGAGCTTCTTGCTAATCGGGCGGCTGAAAAATATCAATGGTTTAGATTGCCTGTCTATTCAAAAAATTCGGACTGCATTGCCAAAAGTTGACACTAAATTTTTTTTAACAATTGAAACTGGAAATCAATTTCTTGAGATCTTAAAGTCTCAAACTAGTCTCTCCACTATTCTAAAAAAACTAAAGCAATTAGGTGTCTTGAGATTGCTTATTCCAGAATTTGGAGACATTGAGGGTCAAATGCAATTTGACATGTTTCATGTCTACACGGTGGATGAGCATACCCTGAAAGTTGTTCGCAACATGCGCCAAATGCAGATAGGAAAGATGGATGAATCGATGCGCATTGAGCAAGAGCTTATTAATAAGCTCCCTAAAATAGAATTGCTCTATCTTGCTGGAATATTTCATGATCTAGGTAAAGGTAAAGGGGGGGATCACTCTGAAATTGGGGTGCGCATAGTTGCTAAATTTTGTAAGCGGCTGAGCTTTTCATTGCATGATACTGAGCTATTAAAATGGCTTGTTCAGAACCACTTAGTGATGTCTTCTATTTCACAGAAAACGGATATTCATGATCCTGAAACAATTCAGCAGTTTACAAAGATTGTGGATAATCTTGAGAAATTGAATTACATCTATATCCTAACGGTGAATGATATTCGGGGTACCAACCCCACTTTATGGAATTCCTGGAAGCACGATTTATTGAAGGAATTATTTCTATCCTCTAGGAAAAAGCTAAATCGTGAGGAGCATGACTCTGCCATCTCAATAATCACGGAAAGAAAAAAAAGAGCATTGGAGCACTTGGAAGATTTTAATACCTTGAATATAAAAAATCTTTGGGCTCAACTGCCGAGCGCTTATTTTTCTAAATACCAAGTCGAGCAATTGGCCAATCAAGCTCAGATCATCTCCGAAGCAGATTCAAGAACTGCAGTTCATGTCAGTAAGAGAAAAAATTTTTTGGAAGTATTCATTTTCACGCCCAATCAACAGGGCCTATTCTATAAAACAGCTCAGGCCCTGGAAAGCCTCTCGCTGGAGACCATTGATGCAAATATTCACACAACCAATGATGGGCAATTTGCAATGAATACATTTATTTGTAGGCACAGAGTTCTTGGAAGTAACTTAATAAAAAGAGATGAATTGGCAATCCAGCAAAAAATAAAATCTAGACTCTCTGATGGAGAGAAAATAGAAAAAATGCAAACCTCTCATGAGACAAGGAAAGTGTTTGAATATTCTACTAGGGTAGAAATTTCAAAAAATGCAAATACCCCATCAAACCTCATTACGCTTGAAACTCTTGATCAGCCCTCTCTGCTCTCCAAGGTTGCATATATATTTTATGAGCATGGAATAAATGTTATTTCTTCTCGCATTACAACCCTTGGTGAGAAGGTAGAAGATAACTTTATTGTGATGGATGCTAAAAAGAGTAGTCAGATTAGTGAAAGTAAGGAAAAAATTATTAGAGCAAAACTAAAAAACCTTTAAACTCTACAATTAATTCCCTGACTCCATATAATAAGCAAATGAATAAAATGCCATTAATAGGTTTGGGCCTAGCCACCATAGGCGCCTCAGGAAAAACTCTTGATGTATTCTTTCCCCTCATAGCCTTTGCGGGAGGAGATCTTGAATCGTCTAATCTTTATGATTCCTGGAATCAACTCATGGATGACAATATATTGGAAATCCAAGATGTTGAAGCTCTGAATATAGAGGATAAGACCACCCTCTCCGCCTTACAATCTCTCAATTCAAACATCAAGCTTATTCTTTGTAGAATTCAGGAGGACATAACAATACAAAGTATTGAAGAAGCTTACTTAAAACTTCATCTAATTTCCTATAAGTTCTTTCAGCCCAATACCCTAAACCTAGATAACTTATTTAATACGTTGCCAAATGTTGCCTGGACAAACAATGGTCCAATTGAACTTGAAAGTATCAATCATTCAATACTGGAGTCCAAAAGAGCACATAGGTCGTTAGAGATTAAATCCATAGATAAATTTCCCAGGCTAACTGATTACATTGTACCCCCGGGGGTTCGAATTGCTGATACCAGTAGAGTGAGATTGGGTGCCTACCTTAGTGAAGGCACCACAGTAATGCATGAAGGCTTTGTAAATTTTAATGCTGGCACCCTTGGTGCTGCAATGATTGAAGGAAGAATTTCAGCCGGTGTGATAGTTGGCAAAAACTCTGATTTAGGTGGCGGATCTAGTACGATGGGCACTCTCTCCGGTGGAAACAAAGTGAAGATATCAGTTGGGGAAAATTCCCTCCTTGGGGCCAATGCAGGGCTTGGCATACCTTTAGGTAATAACTGTATTGTTGAGGCTGGTCTCTACCTCACCGGTGGCTCAAAGGTTGAAGTCTTTGATAGAGACATGGTATCTCAGGGGGTTGTAAAGGCTGATCAATTATCCAACCAAGATAACTTACTCTTTATTCGCAATTCATTATCTGGGGCTGTTGAAGCAAGAATCAACTTAAAATCAGTGGAGCTGAATGATGCTCTTCATAAGAACCAATAAGCTATGTCAGCTTTAAATTTAGCCCAAGCACTCATTAAGATTAAATCTATCTCTCCAGATGATGGAGGGTGCTTTAAGCTCTTGGAACCAGAGCTGGTATCCCTTGGCTTTGGCGTAGAAAAAATTAAAGAGTTAAATTGCGAAACATTGCTGGCCAAATTTGGTACTAAGGGAAAAATTTTTTGCTACCTGGGGCATACCGATGTGGTCCCCTCAGGTCCAGAGGAGGAATGGTCTTCCCACCCTTTTGAGGCCAATGTAATTGATGGAGAGTTAATTGGCAGAGGTGCTGCAGATATGAAGGGAAGTGTTGCTGCCTTTATTGAAGCCTTAAAAAATTTCTTACCTAACTGCCCTGAGCCAGACTTTCAAATCTGGGTGATGCTCACCAGCAATGAAGAAGGAGAACCACAAGATGGTAAAATTAATACCTTAATCAATGCTTTGGCTGCAAAGAATGAGATCATAGATTATTGTCTTGTGGGTGAAGCTAGCTCATCTGACAGGGTGGGCGATGTCCTCAGAGTTGGCAGAAGGGGATCTTTGAGTGGTAACTTGAAACTTCTTGGGAAACAAGGTCATGTGGCCTACCCGCAAAAAGTACTCAGCCCAATTCTTGAGATTGGTCCTGTGATTGCTGAGCTAAGAGACGTGGAATGGGATCAAGGGAATGAATATTTCGACCCCACATCATTTCAAATTTCAAATATTGAATCTGGTACCGGCGCAACCAACGTGGTCCCCGGTCATTTAAACATGTTATTTAATTTTCGATTCTCTCCAGAATCATCCCATGCATCTCTAAAACAAAGAGTGATTTCAGTCTTAAATAAATCCAAGTGTGAGTTTAAAATTGAGTGGACGCTAAATGCAGAGCCATATTTAACTAAAAAAACAAATTTACTCCAGATTATTCAAAAGGCTTTGTTAGCTGTAAATCAAAAAGAAGCCGTCGTGGATAATGGTGGCGGAACTTCGGATGGACGGTGGGTTGCACCCTCAGGTGCAGAAGTCATTGAGCTTGGTCCAATCAACCAAACTATTCACCAGATAGATGAAAAGATCTCTCTTGCAGACCTGGAGCTTCTAACCAAAATTTATCATCAAATCCTGGTTGAAACTCAGATTGCAGCTAGTTAGCGTTCTCTTTTGCACCTTTGATAACAAACGATAAGCCTATCAGCACCACTGCAATAATCAGATAGTATTGAACCATAAAGCTGAATACCGGAGAGATTGTTTCTAATCCTCCATCCAGCGCTTCTCCACCTAGCAGGCCTGCCATCACTCCGCCAATCGCGCTGGCAAGGAACCACAAGCCAAACATTTGACCCATGTATCTCTTGGGTCCATATCGAGAAAATGCTGATAAACCAATTGGAGACAGTGCGAGCTCTCCCCAGGTTTGAAAAAGATATGTTAAAACTAGCCATTGCATGCCAACAGGAGATGATTCTAGGGCAATGTCCACGGCGACAATCATCACAAGAAAGCTCAAGGCCATGAATAATAATCCAATGGCAAATTTAATTGGTAGGTTTGGGTTCAAGTTTATTCGGGCCAAGTAGGCCCAAATTCCTGCAAAAATTGGTGCAAACATTACAACAAACATGGGGTTGGCAAACTGCAGCCATCCCACTGGAATAATGAAACCTAAAATAGATAGGTCTGTGTAATCTCTTGCAAAAATATTCAATGATCCGGCTGACTGATCGAACCCTGCCCAGAAAGCAGCTGCTCCAATAAACAATAAAAATAATAGAATTAAATTCTTTCTCTCGCTGGCCGTGAGTCCAGCAAATAAGAATAAATATACAAAATAAATGCCGGCCACAATCGTCAAAAAATATGCGAACTTTTCTGCGAAGAATCTTGGGTCAATGGTGATGAGGCCCATCAAACCAGCGCCAATAACAAGGAACATCCCCACTAGAGATGCGTACATGTAAGTTGACAGCCGTGAGCGTTTCTCATCTGACATTTCATTTGGATGCAGGCCAGCATCGCCAAGTAAGTTTCTATGCTTTATAAATTGAATAACTCCTAAGGCCATTCCTATACCGGCCGCGCCAAAGCCCCAATGCCATCCAATTTTTTCTCCAAGGTAAGCGCAAACTAGAAAACCAAGAGTAGATCCTATATTAATAGACATATAGAAGATGGTGTAACCAGAATCTCTTTTTTCATCTAAATTTTTATACAAATCTCCAACAATGGTCGAAATATTACCTTTCAATAATCCTGTACCTAAGACTACAAAAGTTAAGCCGAGAAAAAATGATTGTTCAATAGGCATGGCTAGAGTGAAATGCCCAAGCGCAATAATAAAAGCTCCTATCAATACTGCTTTTTGATGCCCTAAGATGTTGTCAGCAATCCAGCCCCCTGGAACCACCATAAAATATACCATTCCAACATAAATCCCATAGATTGCTTGCGCATCTACTTGGGACCAACCTAGGCCTGGATTAAAGCCGCTCACTGCCCCAGTCATATACAAGACCAACAAGGCTCTCATACCGTAATAGGACATGCGTTCCCACATTTCAGTTAAAAATAAAGTTCTTAACCCTATTGGGTGCCCAAAAAAAGTATTGCTTGTATTCATGTCAATTGAGTTATGATTTATGAGAAATACTATATCAGAATGATGCAAAAAACTCCCTACATAGGACCATTTCGCAGAACCATTTCTGCGACCTACGATCTATTCTTGCTACTGGGTGTCTGGTTTGCAGTTGGCTCTATTGCTCTCTTCTTAAATGGTGGGCAGGTACTTCATCCTGCAGTTGGCTCTATGTTAGCTTTTATCAGTGGGTGGCTATTTTTTGCGTTCTTTTGGATGAAAGGCGGTCAAACTCTTGCCATGCAGGTTTGGAGGATTAAACTAATTTCTCTTAATTCGGACGATGAGCGAGTAACCTTGCTCCAAACTTTTTTACGTTACACGGTGAACTGTGGCATTGTTGCCTTGATGGGTCTGCCATTATTTTTAATCTATGTAGATCCAAAAAACTTAGCAGTAAATGATATTTTATCTAAAACTAAACTCATCAAGGTAGGCAGTTAGAGCCGTCTATACCCTGCCCAACCGCCCAGAGCCAGACCCAAGATAGGCAGCAAGTAGGCCAAGACGATTGGCCACTGATAAGTTAAGAAAGATGCCACAAACAAATCTTTCGTGAGATCAAAAAGTAGACCGAAGAAAATACCAAACATCACTTGCCTCCCGATGCCACCAGAGCGAACTAGGCCAAACATTAAGCTCCCAGCAAAAAAAATAATCCCAATAGCAGATATGGGTAGAAAAATTTTGGCATAAATTGCAGACTCAATAAGCCTTAAATCACTCTTAGAGTTATCAGTTGCATAGCTTTTCTTTAGGTTTAACAGAGATCGAAGAGAACTTCTCTCTAAGCTTTTTCTATCCAGCAGAGGCTTTAGTAGAAAAGGAAAAACTCGGGTCATTGGAGAAGCGTTTGCAAGAGACTGAACAGTTAATTGATTCCCTTTCAATAGGCCTGAGGCCAATCGTTCTGCTCGAATAACTTCTCCTGTCTCATTAAATTCTATCAATTGAACGCCTGTAATTTGATTGGTACCAAGATTCTGAACTCCAATTAGGTTTTGTTCGTTGAGTTGCCATGAATAGGCACCTTGATCAAGCTGATTAGCTTCTATTGAAATTTTCTGAGAAAGGTTTGATTTATCGGTTAGCGAAATAAATACAAACTCATCTAAATTAACCAATATGAAAGATAAAAGTAGCGGGCCAATGCCTGCAATTAATACAATTTTTACAGGAGCAAATCCAAGAGACCTAAGGAATATTAAGTTACCTTGTTGGTTAAAGAGCGTTAATGCTATTAATGTCCCTATGAGCATGGAGGTCTCTAAGTACTGCAGACCTTTATGAGGCTGCTCCAGCATGGTCGTTAGAAGTAATGAAAGAAAGCTTATACCATCTGAGAGATTCTCTAGTTCTGTGACAAAAGAAACAGTAAAATCAAGACAAAGGATCGTCAGCCATACAAAAAGTGATATGGAAAAGCTTCTCCATATAAGATGTTTGGTATAGGTGCTCATTCCTTGCCGTATCATCTGCTTAACCACACGATCAATACAAAGATACTAAAAATGATGGCAATAACTTTCAATCTCTGGCGAGGCATGAAATCTTTCATTGGGAAGCGGCCGTCAAGATTGAAAAGCAACATACTGATTACTAGAACTGCCAAGTGAACAGGCCATAACCCTAAGTAAAAAAAATGAAAGGACTCTGTGTAACTTTCTCTAAAGGCTACAAGCAGGCTTAAATACAAGATGTAAATAAGGACTCCTGTCACTATGCTGCCCTCCCTTCCTGCTCTTGGGCTGGATCTTCCAAATACAAAACCAAGCACCATCAATCCAATCAACATCAGTGGGATGCTCGCATTCCATTGATTTTCAATAAAATTAGAAGAATTTTTAAAATCTAATAATTTTGTGAAGCTAAATTTCTGAGAAGATTGTGCGCCAAGATCAAGGGTATGTGAAAGCTCCTTGAAAGATATTTGTATGTTATTAGGGCTATTTAAATCTGGGTGAACAGACCCATTTTTGAACCCTAAAATCATTTGATTATTTAGGCTAGATAACTCCAATGCATCTGCTCTGATCAGAGAAAAAGAATCATCCTTGGATATAAAAAAGGTGACGCCATCCATCACAGAATCATTCATTGCATCAAAATAAAGAAAGCTGTTACTGCTATCTAAATTAATTAAGGTCTTGGCTTTTAGGGTTGCCAACCTATCATCAAACGACTGCTCTGCTATTAAATTCTTGGATAACACTTTGGCATAAGGGCCAATAAATACACTGAAAACACTGCAGGCAATAAGTGCGAGCAAGAAAAAAGGGGTCAGATATCTCATCAATCTAAATCTAGAAACTCCCGCTGAAAAATACGCATAAATACCATTAGATTGATATAACTCAGAGACCAATAATAATAGGCTTAAGAAGAATGCAAAAGGAATAAGAAGCGATAAGAAATCTGGAAGACGCAACAATAAAATTGAGAAAATAATATCTGGATTAAGATCTCCAAGTACTGCTTGCTCATAATATCCAACCAAACGTGAAGAAAAAATAAGTCCTAACAAAATCAATAAAATAGCCGTGAATCCTTTGAAGATTTGAGTATTAAGGTGAATTGCAAGAATATTTTTTTTATACATGCCTTTAGCGATCTTGATGCATTACAATAATTATCTTATCAGTAATTTTTATTAGGAGATGGATTTATGACTTACAAAGTCTTATCAAGCTTAACAGCAAATAACGTTAATTCAGCAGATGTGCTTAAGGTTAAAACAGATTTATTAATCATAGGAGTGAATAAAAAGACTGCTTCAGCGCCCGAGCTAAAAGACCTCCAATCATCTACTAAATCCTTGGTTGCTGAATCTATTAATGTAATTAATGAAGGCTCAAGAAAGTCAATTTTCTTACCTGCGCCAGATAAAGCTAATGCAAAAAATATATTGCTAATCAAAGAGCCTGATGGAGATGCAGCAAGCTTCTTGGTCATTCGTTACTTCGAAGAAATCATGGCGATGGTTAAGTCCTCAAAAGCAAAAGACTTTGCCTACTTAATGAGCTCAGCTACACCTAAAACTATAGATTTAAATTGGGCTGCTGAAATTGCAGCAAGAACCTTTGAAGCAGCTGCATACACCTTTAATGCGACTAAAAATAAAACAGCAAAACCAGTGACTGTTAAAAAAGGAGCTCTTTTGTTCTCTGGTTTAACGCCTGCAAAATTAAAATCAATTAAATCCTCAGTTCAATTTGGTCATGCGGTTGGTGAAGGCATGAATGCCACAAAACACCTAGGTGATTTGCCTGGTAATCATTGCACGCCTAGAATTATTGAGAGTAAAACTAAAGCCCTTAAAAAAGACTTCCCAGCGTTAAAAATCTCTAGCTTGAATGAAAAAGATCTTGCGAGACTAAAAATGGGCTCCTACCTATCAGTGTCCAAGGGAAGTGATGAGCCTCCAAGAATGATAACAGTTGAGTATCGAGGTGGCGCTAAAGATAAGCAGCCTCTAGTCCTTGTTGGCAAAGGGATAACCTTTGATACAGGCGGTATTTCACTTAAGCCTGGCTCTGCAATGGATGAGATGAAATGGGATATGTGTGGCGCTGCATCTGTATTTGGCATCATGCAAACTCTAGCTAGACTAAAAGCCAAGGTAAATGTTGTAGGGTTATTGGTGTGTGCTGAGAATATGCCTTCAGCTAGAGCTACAAAACCTGGAGATGTGGTTACGTCTATGTCAGGACAAACTATTGAAATTTTAAATACCGATGCTGAAGGACGATTGGTCCTTTGTGACGCGCTAACTTACGCAAAGAAATTTAAACCTAGTCATGTGATTGATATGGCAACCCTCACAGGAGCAGTCGTTGTAGCTTTGGGCAGCCCTGCATCAGGCGTCATGGCAAATAATCAAGCGTTGGCAGATAAAATTCTAGCAGCTGGTGAAGCTTCGGGCGATAGAGCATGGCAGCTTCCTTTATGGGAAGAGTACGCTCACTGCACAAAAACAAAGTTTGCTGACTTAGCCAATATTGGTGGCGGAAGAGAAGCCGGAACGATTCATGCAGCCTCTTTTCTATCAAATTTTACGAAAGACTATAAATGGGCTCACATGGATATTGCTGCTAGCGCATGGACAGGTGGAGCAAAGAAAGGTGGAACTGGAAGACCAGTCCCCTTATTGGCCGAATTAATTCTAAAAGGAAATTTATAAACCGTATTACTTGAATGCTGTTATTAACATAGTTAATGGATAAGAAGCCTTACGATCCTTCTGAAATAGAGCAAACACTCTATCAAGAATGGGAAACCTCTGGTCTATTTGAACCAGGTGAAAGTTCTGAATCTTATTCACTAGCTATCCCTCCCCCAAATGTTACCGGGACATTGCACATGGGGCATGGTTTCCAAAATGCCATCATGGATTGTCTAATTCGTTATCACCGCATGTCAGGAAAAAATACCTTATGGCAAGTGGGCACTGATCATGCAGGGATTGCTACTGAGATGGTTGTTGAGCGGCGTCTGAATGCTGAAGGAAAATCCAAAGAGAGCATTGGCAGAGCAGCATTTGAAAAAGAAGTGTGGGATTGGAAAAAATACTCTGGCAATAAAATTACCTCTCAATTAAGGCGTTTAGGCTCTAGTTTAGATTGGAGCTCAGAAAGATTTACTCTCGATGATGAATATCAATACGCTGTTCAGAGCGCATTCATACAGTTATTTGAGGACGGGCTTATTTACCAAGGCAAAAGGCTGGTTAATTGGGACCCTGTTCTTGAAACCTCGCTCTCAGACCTGGAAGTGGTTAATAAAGATGTGGTTATTAAAATCTGGGAAATTAAATATCTCCTTGATAGCACTGATGAATTTGTCACTATTGCGACCACAAGACCAGAGACTCTTTTTGGCGATATGGCTCTTGCTGTTAACCCAGATGATGAAAGATTTTTACACCTTGTGGGCAAAAGTGCGGTTATACCTCTATGTGATCGAGTTATTCCTATTGTTGCCGATAACTATGTAGATCCAGAGTTTGGGACGGGGGTGGTGAAAATTACGCCTGGTCATGACTTTAATGACTATGAGCTAGGCAAGAGACATGGCTTGCATATAAACGACGATAACCAATGCTGTACGGGAAGTGAAAAAGAATTTGATCCGATCTCGATTCTTAGTAAAGAAGTAAAAATTATTGGGGTAGCGCCAGAGAAATTCCATGGAATGGATCGTTTTGATGCGCGCACTGAGCTATTGAAAGACCTAGATGCCCAAGGTTTTTTGCTCAAAGAGTCCGAATATGAAAGCACGTTGCCCTATGGGGATAGGTCAGATCAAATTCTAGAACCCCTCTTAACCGATCAATGGTATGTGGATGCTAAAACTCTTGCAAAACCAGCAATTGAAGCAGTGAAATCTAAAGAAATAACATTCGTTCCCGCTAATTGGGAGAAAACATACTTTCAATGGATGGATAATATTCAAGACTGGTGTGTCAGTAGGCAGCTCTGGTGGGGCCATAGAATTCCAATTTGGTATGATGCCGACGGTCAAGCGTATGCTGGACACTCAGAAGAAGATGTGATGGAAAAAAATAATCTCGCAGGCCCTCTAATCCAAGAAGAAGATGTGCTGGATACTTGGTTCTCGTCCAGTCTATGGACGTTTGCCACGCTGGGCTGGCCAGAAAAAACATCAAAATTAGAACTCTTTCATCCAACAACTGCCTTGGTTACTGGCTTTGATATTATTTTTTTCTGGGTTGCCAGAATGATCATGATGACTAAATACTTTATGAAAGAAGTCCCTTTTAAAGAGGTGTACATTACCGGATTAATCAAGGATGAAAATGGTCAAAAAATGTCGAAATCTAAAGGTAATATTCTAGATCCTATTGATTTAATTGATGGAGTATCTCTAGAAGCATTGCTAGAAAAAAGAACTGAGGGAATGATGCAGCCTCAATTAAAAGAAAAAATTATCAAGCAGACAAAAAAACAATTTCCAGATGGCATAGATAGTTATGGAACAGATGCACTGCGATATACCTACTACTCTCTTGCTTCCCCAGGCAGAGATATTAATTTTGATATTGGAAGAATTAAAGGTTATAGAAATTTTTGCAATAAAATCTGGAATGCCTTCAGATTTATAGAGATGCAAGCTGCAACTCATAGCTATCAACCAGCTGAGCATAAAGCCGATGCGCTGTCGGACTGGATGTCACAAAAAATATTTCAATCTTCGCTGAACTGCAAAACTCACATAGAAACCTATCGATTTGATTTAGCTGCTGCAGAAATTTATGAATTAGTTTGGTCAAATTTCTGTGATTGGAATATTGAATTGAGTAAAGTTGCTATACAGAAATCAACTGATCCCAGTGTAACCGCAGACTTAATTGGTAATCTATTTAAGAATTTTGAAAATATTTTAAAATTACTACATCCTTTCATGCCATTTATTACAGAGGAACTCTTTGCAAAAATGAATGCTCTGAAGGGGTTTGATGGGCGTCAATTTCTTGTAGAGGCTGGCTTTGCCAATCTAACAACCTCTAAAGATAATGGGGTAGATGAATTGATTAATATTATTTCTGAACTAAGGGTGATTAGAAGTGAGAATGCAAATATCAAGGATGAAACTTTGCACCTTGTTCTTTCGGGCAACCTTGCTCCCTCAATGGTCAAGCTAATTCAAGAGTTCGAAGAGATTGTTTGTGGTATCGCAAAATTAGATGCGATTGAGTTCAGTACTGAGGATTATGAAGAGTCTATTGAAAAAGCAATGACTAACTATAAAATTATCATTCCTTTGGCAGGCCTTATAGATCCAGAGGAAGAATTAGAAAGGCTCCGCAAAGAGCTAGGCAACGTTGAGAATGATATTAAAATTATTAGCTCAAAGTTAGAGAATGAGCAATTTGTTGCAAAGGCTCCAGAGGCCGTAGTTCAAAAAGAGAAAGGGAAAATCACTACAGCTGAAAATAAAAAACTTATGCTAGAAAAAAGTATTGCTAAGCTTCAGTCTTAAGCTGCTGGTTTAAAAAATCACGAATGGCGCTGCCGACCTTGGTTGGTTCTGCATAAGTAATATCATGCTTGCCTCTCTCAATAATGATTAGCTGTGAATGAGGAATACTCTTCATCAGGCCCTCACTGCCAGCAAAAGGAACCACGCCATCCTCAGTCCCCCAAATGGTTAAGGTGGGTATATTGAGCTGTCCCACTTCTAAAAAAACTTCTTCTGCGTTAAAAAGATTGAAATGACGGACGGTTGATAGCAATGACTCTATAAAACCTTTGAATTGCATTTGAGAGCGAGCCTTCTCCATAAAATCTGATTTAGAAAGAGCCAGGGGATCCTTTCTTGCTGGCGAGCCATCTAACTTGTTGTCTTGAAATACCACCAATGAACCAAAAAGATTCCAAAACCACTCTCCAATCAATGGTTTAATCGTCCACATATTGGCCGTAGGGTCTTCAATCATGAATCCTGCAGGTGCAATCAATGTCATGCTTTTAACTGATTCAGGATACTTTCTAGAGTAATGAGCTACAACAGGACCGCCCATGGAGTAACCAACTATGTGAAATGGTTTGGAAACCATTTGATGGTCCAACAACCCCTTTAATGAATCAACAAATAGGTTTTGATCGTATAATATTTCAGGTTTTTCAGATAAACCTCTTCCAAAGTGATCATAGGCAAGGACTTTGTAACCTGAATCCATTAAAAAACTCATCAAAGGATTCCATACAAAGTGTGGAGTTGAGAATCCGTGAACCAAGACAACAATTTCATTGTTTGGTATCTCTGGTTCATACCATCGATAATAAAGATTGCCCTGATCTAATTGTGCCCAGCCTCCGACATCAGGCAAGTCAGCCTCAGAGATTGTTTTCAAGCCATAGGTTTTTATAAAATAAGGAAGCCAAAGCACTACAGCAATGACAAGAAGACTAATCAGAAACTTCCTCACCGCCCAGCCTCGGGTTGATTTATGCTATTCATAGCAAGACTATACTACTAAACATTATTTTAGATCCAAGGGCTAGCTGGCAGTGTGTTTTTTAAATGTATCACCTGTAAGTTTCAAGACTCTAGCCCTAGATAAAATTCTAGGTAAAAATGCAAACTTTGAATTTCCTTTTCCAGGGACAATGTAATGCTTATTTTTGATAAAAGCCTCAAGGGTTTCTTGGGAAACTCTTTCACAGGTGTCTCCCACTTGGCCAGCACCTTTCAATTGACCAATTCTTTGTTTCAGTGTCTCGGATGATTTTTCGGAAGCAACATGTCTAAAGTTTGAATCTGTTGCCCCTGGACATGATGCCATCACTCGGATATTACTTTCTGCGTATTCATACCTGAGCGCTTCAGAAAACATTAAAACGTATGCTTTGGTAGACGAGTAAACGCTAGCATATGGAACAGGCAGGAACGAGGCAGAGGACCCAATATTGATGACGCCGCCTTCACCTTTGCTGACCATTGCAGGAATAAATAAATGACAAAGATCGGTTAGGGATGTGATGTTTAATTGAATCATAGAGGCATAATCTTCGCGATCGAACTCCCCAAATTGGCCCCATCGTCCATAACCAGCATTATTAATTAAAATATCTACATGGAGGTTTGAGGCTGTAATTTGTTGGTGCAAAGTCTCGGCTGAGCCTGCCAGAGCTAAATCTCCTGGAAAGACATGAGCTTTGCCGCCATTTTCATTGATCTGATTAGCCAATGCCTCTAATTGATCTTGAGATCGGGCGGTTAAGATTAACTCAGCTCCTCGAGCCGCAAGATCATTGGCCATAGCCTCTCCAATACCAGTGGATGCACCTGTCACCAATACAGTTTTATTCTTAAATGTGTCCATTTATCAACCCTCCTTAATACAGTTTTCAATCTGTTGAATTTCAACCTTAGATAAAATGCCTTGCGACTCTGCTTCAAGGCACTCAAGTAACTCTTTTCTATTTTTAACACCTAAAATAACAGATGCAACATCTTGGATACTGAGTGCGTAGCGATGAGCTAAGCTGGCAGGAGATACATGCCAATCATTGGCTAAGTTCCTGAAAGGTTTAGCTAGTTCAAAGTCTTCAAAATCTCTCTTATCAAACCCAGAGGCATGGGGCTTTCTATCCATCGAGGAGGTCAATGCACCTGCTTGAACTGCTCTGATTGCTAAGATAGGAATATTATGATTTTGACATGCAGATAAGACTGAGTTTGGATCAAAATTTTCTGAAACATAGCCTATAGCTCCAGCTGAATTTAAAAGATTAACCACGCACTGAACTGCGCTAGGGGGCTTATCATGAGCAAGCGCTTGCTTAATTGCCTCTTCTTGTCCAAGACCGCCGATGCCCCAATGATCAATCTTGCCCTCTTGCTGCAATCTCTCAAAAGCAGGAATCACAGAATTAAAAAAACAACTTAAGGTTGTGGTGCTCTTAGCTCTCAATTCATCAAACTGAAAAAGTTTGCAGTCATCTTCAATGAGTTGCGAGTGAAGTAAAAATAAATTTACTTTCTCCAATCCCATGTTCTCTAAGCTCTTTGAGAGTGATGCGTTTAATTTATCATAGACTTGATCATCAGGTAGAGTCCCTAGCTGACATTTGGTAGTAAAGAACAGGTCATCTTTCTGCTTGCCTTGCAAAGACTCTCCCAGGACTCTTTCAGCCTCTCCTCTGCCATACATGGGAGCAACATCAAAGTGATTAATGCCATGCTCTAAAGCAGCATGAACTGTTTTAATGGACTCTTCTCTCGTTGTTTCCCCCCAAACCTGACCAATGCCTCCCCCACCAAGAGTTAAAGCACTAACCTTAGAAAAAGGCTGAAAATCTTTAAAATGCATTCTTAGATTTTCATCTCAATTTTTGCTTCAACCATTTTTAAATATT
>ERZ887849.1558-NODE-1558-length-21139-cov-24.601404_pt1 | contig 21139 bp, 18 predicted proteins | sample MGYA00521267_ERZ887849 | MGnify/ENA primary metagenome ERZ887849 (study PRJEB32303, sample SAMEA104408601) | aquatic metagenome | biome: Brackish water; feature: Pelagic; material: water | place: Baltic Sea | collected 2014-06-06T16:11:00 | depth 2,863 m ... | reverse complement strand
TCAGGTCGCTGAGGCGTGGTGCCCAGACCGATGGCGAGATGTTTCACTCTGTCATAGCCCAGACCAGCATGACGAAACCGGAGCTTTAGAACCGTCTCGCCCGCAGGTGGCGCGTCAAGCTTCAGGACCGCGCGCCGACCTGCTGGAGCCGACAGCGACACCGTTCCATTAGCCTGCCCGATCTCCCATGTGACGGTAAAGGCCTCAAGATCGATGGCATCGCAGCGATTCTCAACAGGCAAGCGGATCGGCGCCTCCGCACGCAAGGCGCGGTCCGGAAGGTGGATCGGGTCCCAGGCTCGCGCCATGCCTTCCAACTCGGGCTTGGCGCGTCGCCAGCCATCCAGCGGCCCCCATGACCCGTAGCCCACGCCGCGCCGCGACCCGTCCAGTTGCGGCAGCAAGAACCAATCGTCGATCGCGGCCCAGATCGCGCCACCCGCGGCATTGGGCAGGGATCGGATCTCCTCCCATTGCATGGCAAGAAACCCGGCCCATTGCCCGCGCAACCCCGGATCGGTCAGCAATTCGCGGTCGTTGTAGCAATAAAGATGAGCGAACTCGCCGAACAGGACGGGTCGAGGCTCTACATCGAACCGCGCAACCTCTCCGGCTTCGGGGTAGTGGTGATTGGCGACCTCCACATGGTCGCGGCACTCCGGCCCATGCTTGAACCAGTTGAAGGTCCGGGGCCGCGTTGGATCGTCTTGGCGGATCGCGGCGGCGGCGGCCTCGAATGGTGGCGCCCATTGGCTTTCGTTCGCGACTGACCACAAGATGACCGAGGGATGATGCCCATGCTCCGCCACCATCTCGAGCGCGCCTGTCACAATATAGTCAGATATTGCCACCTGCTCGTCAGGCCCCCAATCGTCCCAGCGCTTGGTGTATTCAAACTGACCAAAGGCAAAGCAGACGGCATTCTCTACCTCGACCAACATGCCGAGACGGTCGCAGGCCTCCAGCAATTCCGGCGTCGGCGGGTAGTGCGACGTTCGGATAAAATTGACATGGGCCGCCTTGAACGCTCGAACATCCACCTCGGCCCACCGCGCCGTGTCGGCCCGACCTGTCAGCGGATGCGTCTCGTGATGGTTCACGCCGCGCAACAGAATCGGGCGTCCGTTCAGGCACAACCGTCGATCCCGCACCGCAACCTCGCGGAAACCCACTAAGCGGCGGTAAGTGGCCCCATCGATCTCCACCGTTAGGGTATAAAGATCGGGGTGTTCGGGATGCCAGAGACGCGGTGCCCGCACTTGAAAATCGGAGGTGCCGGGCGCGGACGCGCGCCAGTCTCCCACAATCACCCCACCCGGATCGGTCAACCGCAGACGCACGGTCACCGGAGCGTTCGCTTCCAGCTCGACGCGCAGGCGCGCGGCCTCGGGGCCTAGATCGAAGAGGGTCGCGACCCGCAGCGCCGCCAGATGCGCCTGCGGCACGGCATAGAGGGTCACGGCGCGTAAGATCCCGGCCAACGGGTGGTCGGCATAGCGCGACATGAAGCCGATCTCATCGGCGACCGACCCGTTGCGCAACCGCAGCGTCAGGCGATGCGCCTGACCGGCCCGCAGATGCTGCGAAAGGTCGATATCAAACGCGGTGAACCCGCCCAGATGCGCGCCCACCTGCTGCCCGTCCAAAAACACCTCGCAAGCGGAATACACAGCACCGAAGCGAAGGCGCATTGCATGGCCAGACCAGCTTTCCGGCACCTCAACCCGCGTCTCGAGCCCGGCATCCAGCGCCGGGTCAAACGGCAGCCCCTGAAGCACGATTTCGCCGGGGACGCTCAAGGCGAGGCCTTCCGGCAGGGGCGCCTCCGGAAAACCGTCGCCCAATGGCTGCGAATAGCGCCACGCTCCTCCCAGATCGAGCGACAGGCCGTTTAGAGGCATTGGTGGCAGGATCGGGCACGATGTCATCGCAAGCGGATCCCTTCGGCATCGAACAAAAAGGCGTGCCTGGCGGGGATCCCGATGCGGATATCCTGCCCGGAATGATCTTCTTCGCGGGCGCGCTGCCGTTCGATGATCATCTGGTCGGGCTGACCGGCGCGCACGTAGATGTAACTGGTCGCGCCCAGATGTTCGGCCACATCCACGCGGACCGTCAGATCGCAATCCCCTACCCCTTCCGCTTCCACATGCTCCGGCCGGATCCCTAGCGTCAGTGGCGTACCTTCTGCGGGTCGGGCCGCAACGTCGAGCGCGATTGTGGCGTCGGCAAAACCCGGTAGAGCGACCAGCTGCTTCCCGTCCCCCTCTCCGGCAGCGCGGGCATCGATGAAGTTCATCATCGGGCTGCCCACAAACCCGGCGACGAACTTGTTGTCGGGATCGTCGTATAGATCGAGCGGTCGTCCCGCCTGTTCGATCCGCCCGTCGCGCAGAACGACGATCTTGTCGGCCAGGGTCATCGCCTCGATCTGATCGTGGGTCACGTAGATCATGGTCGCGCCTAGGTCATTGTGCAGCTTTGCGATCTCGACCCGCATCTGCACCCTCAGTTCGGCGTCGAGGTTCGACAAAGGCTCATCGAACAAGAACACATCGGGTTCGCGAACGATCGCCCGACCGATTGCCACCCGCTGCCGCTGCCCGCCTGACAGCGCCTTGGGGCGGCGTTCGGCCAGATGACCGATCTGCAAGATATCCATCGCCCGGCTGACCCGGCGCGCGGTGTCGGCGGGGTCGTTCCCGTTCATCCGCAAGCCGAAGGTGAGGTTTTGTTCCACAGACATATGCGGGTAAAGCGCGTAGGTCTGGAACACCATCGCAATGCCCCGGTCGGCGGGTTCCTGGTCATTGACGACCCATCCGCCGATCGACACCTCCCCGCCCGAGATACCCTCAAGCCCGGCGATCATGCGCAGCAGAGTGGACTTGCCGCAGCCCGACGGCCCCACAAAGACGCAGAACTCGCCGGATGCGATCTCAAGATCGACCCCGTGGATCACTTCTGTGGCACCATAGCGCTTGCGCACGCCCCGCAAAGAAAGTTCGGTCATCGAAAGACCCTCATTTTATGGCACCAGCGGCGATGCCCGATACGAAATGGCGTTGCAGGATGACAAACAGCACCAGCATGGGAAGGGTCAGCAGCACCGCGCCGACCATGATCCCGCCCCAAGAAATCCGCGTCAGCCCGATTAGGCTTCCCAAGGCGACGGGGGCGGTCATCATGTCAGGCTGCGTCACGATCAAGAGCGGCCAGAGGTAGTTGTTCCACGAGAACAGGAACAAGATGATCGCAAGCGCCGCCATCGTGGGGCGCGCCATTGGGATCGCAACGCGGGTGAAGATCTGCCACTCCGTCACCCCTTCGACGCGGGCGGCATCGAACAGGTCGTTTGGCATCGCGATGAAGGTCTGACGCATGAACAAGACACCCAGCGCATTGAAGAGCGGCGGCACGATCAGCGCGAACCACGTGTTTGACAGGCCAAAATCGCGCGCGACCATGATAAATTGCGGGATCACCAGCACGAAATAGGGCAGCGTCATGGTGCCTAGCACAACACCCGCCACAACCGCCTTGCCGTGGAATCGGTATCGCGCCAGCGCCCACCCCGCCATCGAGGTCATCAGAATCGAAAGAGCGGTGTAGATCACGGCCACCACCACCGAGTTGAAGATGGTGCGCGTGAACCCAGTGCTTTCCTCAAGCGCGTTGAAATTCGCGAAGAACTCCGTACCCGGCCAAAGGCGCACGCCCGGTTGATAGAGCGCTTGTTCCGGCAGGCTGGCAAAGACAAACATCAGCCAGATCGGAAACAGCCAGATCAGTGCCAGCGGCACCAAAACAGCGTGCAGAACGATCACATCGCGACGGCGGCGTGCGGCAAGACTGCTCATGTCCGTTCCCTCCCTAGCCAGAGATTGAGAAGCGACAAGACGACCGCGATCATGGCCAGGGTATAGGCAACCGCCGAGGCGTAGCCGAAGTTGAAGACGGCAAACCCCTGGCGATAGATGAACAGGCCTAGTGTCTCGGTGGCCCCACCGGGACCGCCGCGATTGGTGATCAGGAACGGCTCAACGAACAGTTGCAGGCTGCCAATGATAGACAAGACGATTGAGAACACGATCACCGGGCGCAGGAGCGGCAAGGTTATGTAGAAGAACTGCCGCACCTTTGAGACACGGTCGATGGTCGCCGCCTCATAGACATCTTGCGGGATGGATTGCAGGCCGGACAGAATGATGATCGCGTTGTAGCCGACCCAGCGCCAGGTCACCGCCATGATGATCACCGACATCGCTGCGGTCGGGTTCGAAAACCACTGCACCATCGGCAAACCCACAATATCGAGGATCCGGTTCACGGCTCCGAAATCAGCGTTGAACATCAAGCGGAACACAGCAGCATAGGCGACCTCGCTCACCACGACGGGCGCGAAAAACGCGAACCGTAAAAGACCGCGCGCGCGCAACAAGGGAGAGTTCAGCAAGACCGCCAGAACAATGGCCAGTGAAACCATGATCGGCACCTGGACAATCATGATGATGAAGGTGTTTTTGAGCGCGTTGAGAAAGGCCGGGTCCACCAACAGCCGACCCCAGTTCATTTCGGGCGCAAAGACCCACGGGTTGGTCCGCGTGTTGAACAGAGACATGCGGAATGCGCTGATGATCGGCCAGATCCAGAACATCGCAAATACCAGAAGGAAAGGCGCCAGGAAAAGGTAGGATATTCGTGTCCGGGTCATGCCTGGAACCTCTGGTCAATCTGGGCGTGCTGCGGGTCGGCATGGTCTGCCGGGACCGAAACAGGCAAAACGAAAGATCTGCGAAAAGCCGGGCGCGCGACAGAGAGGACCCACGCGCCCGGCCCTGCTGCCCGCCTCAATCCGCGATGGGCAATCCGGTCGACAGGGAAATCTGTCGTGCGGCCTCGTCGACGGCCGCTTGGGCGCTGTCGAAGCCGCCGTTCAGGAGCTGGACCTGAACCGCCGACATGACACCCACCGCATCGCCGTAGAATGGCGTGCCGTTGGACGGCGCGACATCGTCAAGCGTGGCGAGCGTGTCGACCCAGACCTGCTGACCACCCCAAAAGTCCTGCGGCTGCTGTACGTATCGATCGTCAAGAGCGGCCAGAAGCGACGGGACGAGCCCATACTGGCTCAGCATCGTGATCTGACCGTCAACCGTGCCAAGCGTGTGCTGCAAGAAGGCATAGGCCGCGTCCTGATTTTCCGAACTGGCGGAAATCGCGAGCGCCGATCCCCCGAAATTCGCAGCCCTCGGCCCGCCTGCGGTGATCGAAGGCATCCGGTAGACGCCCCACAGCCCGGCTTGATCGGTCGCATTGGTGCGCACCGTGCCTTCATACCAGCCGCCATACATCTGCGTGGCCACCGTGCCACCTACCATCGACTGGATCTTCTCACCCCAGTTGGCCCCCGACAAGACGCCCGCATCCACCATATCACCAATCGTCTGGAGCGTTTCGGCGCAGGCTTCGGAATTGACGGCAATCGCGCTGGCATCGGGCGAGAAATACTCGCACCCGTTTTCCTGCCCGATCATCAGGAAGAATTCGGTATCGCCGTTGATGTCGGCTTGCGTCATGACCACGCCGGGATTGGCCTCGGCCACCCGTTGGCCGGCCGCAATGAAATCCGCCCAGGTTTCGATCGACGCGGGGTCCACCCCTGCGTTCTCATAGAAATCGCGGCGGTAGAACATCATCACCGGGCCGGAATCCCACGGCATTGCATAGACGCGCCCGTTGGCCTGCAACTCGCTGCGTTTGAAATCTGGGAACTGCGCAGCGGTCGCGTCGTCATAGCCCAGGGTTTGCAGGTCGGCAAAACAATCCGGGAACTGCGCCCAAAAGATCTCGGCCTCGCGATTTTCTACTGAAACGATGTCAGGCAGACCGATGCCCCCCGCCGCACAGGCCGCAAGCATCCGATCGAAGACCTGCTGGTTACCCAAATCCTCCACGGTGACCGTTACACCAGGGTTTGCGGCCTCAAAGCTCGCAACATTGGCCTGGATCGAGGCCGCACCGATATCCCAACTCCAGACCGTCAGCTCGCTTGACTGCGCCAAAGCCGACGTGGCGCCAACAGTTGCCAGAACAGCGAATGAAATGATGGATCGCATGGGCCTCCCCCCTATGAAAAAATGTTGCGCGGGTCCTCCACACATGACGAAGTGCTACCTTGAAGTTCGCTCAACGGTCAATTATGCTATGGCAATTAACCAATTAATGGTCAAAATGTCAGAACGCTCTTCTTCGCTCATTCGGGGTCTCGATATCCTGACCGTCATCGCCGGACGTCCGGACGGCGTAGCGATCCCTGAAATCGTTGAGGCTTTGGGCGCCCCGCGCTCGAACGTGGTGCGGATTGTCAACACATTGATCGAGTATGGCCTGGTCAGCCGGGCGGAGCGGCGGATCCGACCGACCCAGGCCTTGTTCGATCTGTGCCGACCTGACCGGCATGACGGCTTGCGCCGCCGTTATCGTCCGGTTTTGGAACACTTGTCGAAGAAGCTCAACGAACTTGTTCTCCTGGGTTTGCAAGAAGGCGATGCCATCGTCCACATCGACTACATCGAATCTGATCAGCGCGTCCGCGTAGCACCATCCCCGGTGACCCGACACGATCTGCACCACAACGCCATAGGCAAGATTGCGTTAGCGCGGCGTCCAGATTTACTCTCACAGATCGACGACCCGGCCTTACTGGAGGAACTCGCACGGGTCCGTAGGACAGGGATTGCATGGAACCGAGAGGAGACGACCGAAGGCGTAATTGTCATCGCCTGCCCGGGGTTCACGAACATGCCTACCGAACCCATTATAGCAATCGCATGGCCAATCAACAGGTTCAGCGATGAAAAGGCCACAAGCACCGCGGCGCTCGTCCGCGAGACATTGCGTCTTGCCGCTGGTCCGCGTGCTTAGCTGCAAAAGGTGGTTTCACGCATCAGACCCATCTGACCTCGAAAAATTCTTGTCGCATGCGCGCGTCCTCTCCGTTGCTCGGAGATACGGCCAACCGGGCCGTCTCAATTTCCACTCTTGCGATAGTCTTGAACCACTGCTCGAGCGCCCGCCTCAATGAAACGCACGTCTGACCCAACGGTGACGAGATCCTTACCCCACTCCGCCGCCCGCACCGCATAGGCCGGGGTGCCGCAATGCAGGCAGCACAGCAACCCGGCCTCGGACGTGCTGTGGCGGATGTGCTGGATCACCTCGATCAACTTGAGTGGAGGGATTGGGATTGGGATTCGAACTCGAGAGATGGATTTCAAAACGACCGACCGATTACGCGCGAGCGCTTGCAGAACTCCGGGTTGTGGCGGCTATTCTTGAACTTGTAGGCGAAGAACCACACCGCCTGCGACAGGGCATCCACCTGGTCATTGTAGTCACCATAGGGAAAGGCCTGCAATTCGCCAAGAAGGTCTGGTAGCCAATGGCGCTCTTGCGGGAGGAATACTTTGCTGCCCTCAATTGCCACCAGGGCGCGATCCATCCGGATCTCCTTTGATTCTTTTGGCTTGTAATGCTGCACTACAGCCCGACGCGTCTCACGCGGGTAGCACTCTGAAAGCTCTTCGGCCAGCGCCGCGCCACTGGAGGCAAATTCGATTAGATAGAAGATAGCCCAAGACAGATCGACATACGGGGCGGATTGCAGACATTCTCCGCAAGTGCGAGTTGCCAATGCGTCAAAGGCAAGAGCCGACTTTCAATCAGTCACGGATCAGGCGTTTGTGCTGCTGTGCGGCAGGCCGTTGTGAGCCCGGACCAACCACGCTTACGAACGCGTCATTTTGCGTCTGCAGTATCTCGACAAGATCGCGACCGGCCCAAAGGCCGACTTTTGAAATGCCCCCCGTCGGTGCTGTGCGGCTCTGATATTAGCGACATTCGAGCTCAGAGCGGCATAGGGCCGACCGAAACGGCGGTTCGCCGACGAAGCGGTCGCGGCCAATTCAAGTGGTTTGAGACTGTCGGACTGCTCCTGAATCGCAGGTTCAACTCTGAGCTAACGTGATGAATTTCTCTAAGGATTTGAGCACCGAGTCACTTGATGAGTTTGGAAGACTTACTGAACAAACCCTAACGAACGGACAGAACCAATCGTCCAAAACCAGCGCTTCTGCTGAACCCGCCGATGTTGCGCCTTAAGGGGACCTTTTCCTTGACCTGTATCCGGATATTGCGCTGTCCAAGACGGGCCAGAAACGTACGGATAACCAGGCGCGCATGGGTCGAGCCAAGGCAATTATGCGGACCGCTTCCAAATCCCACATGCGGGTTCGGACTGCGGTCCAGTCGCAGGTCTTGGGGACTTTCAAAGACGGTTTCGTCGTGGTTGGCCGAAGCCCAGCATAGCCCGACCCGTCCCCCCGGCGGGACGTCCATACCCCCGACCTCGTCCCCTCTGGGGCAAATCCGGGCAAAGTGCGACAGCGGGGACAGGTGGCGCACGTATTCCTCAGTTGCAGTCACCACCAGCGCCGGGTCGCTTCGCAGCCTGTCGAGGGCATCGGGATGGTGGGACAGATGGTCGAGTGCAAAGACCAGCGTGTTGATGACCGTATCGCGCCCACCGGCAAAGGTGACATGGGCAAAGCCCGCGATTTCCTCTGGGGTCAGTTTACGGCCGCCAAACTCCGCCGCCAGCAGCATGCTGAAGAAGTCCTCGCCCGCGGCGGCCATGGCGATTTTGATCCGATCGTAGATGTAGGTTTCGAGCGTCCTGGCCTTCTCGGGGATATTGCGCCCGTCAACCTTGAAGGCATGGATCCCCCAGCCAATCCAGATGTCAGCCTCGGCCTCTGGCAGGCCCAACAGGACGGCCAACGCACGCGATTGCAGCGGCAGTGCCAGATCAGAGACCGCCTCGACCTCTGGCCGGTCCTGCATGGCGTCCAGCAAGGCATCGACGATTGCCTCGATCCGTCGCGCATAGGCCGGGTCGGCGGGCCGGCGGAACCACGGGCGCACGATGTCGCGGTAGTCGGTATGGAGGGGCGGATCCGTCTCGATCGGCAACTGCCGCAGGTTGCGAACATCGGTTTCATCCGGGATCGGAAGGCGTCCGGGCGCATCAGAGCTGAACCGCGCAGTGTCATTAGCCGCCAGCCGGACGTCGCGATAGCGCAGGATCAGCGGGATCGCCTCGTCGCCAAAGCGGCCTTCGGCGTAACCGGTCGACTGCCGCTGCTTTGCAAAGGGATCAATGCTCATTCCGCCCAGTCCGTCAGGTGTGCCGCAACCGCCGCACCCGCCCGGACCAGCACTGGTGGAGAGCCCAGCGGCATCGCGAGCTCGACCATCTGCCCGCCCGGCAAGGTCAGGCCCGAGGCCGGATGGAACCAGTCGATCCCGGCTGGCAAGTGCACCTGTCGCGCCGAGGCACCGGGGCGGGTGACCGGCGCCACGAGGATGTCAGGTCCGAACATGTATTGCTCTGCCGCCGCCTCTGCAGCGTCGCCCGGAAAGGCAAATGCCAAGGGTTGCATCGGGGGCACGCCGTCCTGATGATAGCTGGCCATGGCCGCGCCGATATAGGGCCGCAAGCGTTCGCGCAGGGCCAGCAGGCGCGTGGCATGGGCCAGCACGTCATCGCCGTAGGACCAGACCTCGTTGCTGCCCCCGGTGTCAGTAAAGATCGAGAACAGGTCCCGGCCATAGTCCACCGGATCCCCTGCGGGAGCCATTGGCACCCCGTCGGGCACGCGAAAACCGTGCAACCGGCAGATAGGGGAAAACACACCGAATTCGAACCAGCGCACCAGCAATTCGCGAAAATCCGGGTCGTCGCCATGCCCGTCGTAGAAACCGCCAATATCGGTCGTCCACCAGCCAATGCCGGACATGGCCGCATGACAGCCTGCCGCGATCTGCGCGCGAAAATCCTCCCAGGTCGACCAGACATCGCCGGACCACAATATGATTGGTTGCGCCTGACCTCCGGCCCATGTGCTGCGGGTCAGCAAGACGGCGTCGTCGATCCCCTCGGCCGCCAGCCCCTCGGCATAGCGCTGGCCATGCAGCCGGGGATAGGCGCTCAGCATCTCGGCCCCGTTGCCCAGATGGGTTCGCAGATGGCCCGCATGGGCCGGGCGGATCTCGGGCTCGCAACTATCAAGCCAGAAATTGCGAATGCCTTTCGCCAGATAGTTCTGCCGCACCTTGTCCCAGTGGAAATCCCGCGCATCCGGGTGGAACGCGTCGTAGTAGGTCAGGAAATGCAGCCCGAAGGGGTGCTTGTCGGGAAACAGGTTGATCGCCGGGACGCCGCGCTCGGTCCTCAGGATATAGCCCTTTTCGCGCATCTCCGACCAGTTCTCGGAATTCAGCCCGATCGTGGGCCAGGTCGACACCATGGTCTCCACCCCCAGTTCTGCCAGTTCGGCCACCAGCGCGGCGGGATCGGGCCAGTCGACGGGATCGAATTTCCACTCGCCCTGCCGGGTCCAGGTAAAGAAATCGATCACAATGCAGGACAGCGGCAGGCCACGGGCGAGGTGTTCCTTCGCAACGCCCAGCAGTTCGGCTTGCGTGCGATAGCGCAGCTTGCATTGCCAAAATCCCGTCGCCCAGTCAGGCAGCAGGGGCGGCATGCCTGTAGCGTCAAGGTAAGCGCGAAGGATCGTCTGTGCGCTGGTCCCTGCCGTGATCCAGTAGTCAAGGCCTGGCGTCGCGTCCGCCTTCCACCGGGTCAGGTTGGCAGCAAAGTCGACACGCCCCACAGCGGGGTTGTTCCACAAAAAGCCATAGCCGCGGGACGATATCACAAAGGGGACGACAACGTTGGTATTCTGCTGCAACAAGGCATTCGTCGTGCCCTTTAGGTCTAGTCGACCATGCTGTGGCTGACCCAGACCCATGAACCACTCGTCATCATGCGACTTGAAACTTGCCTCCAGCTGAAAGCTGTCCGAGGCGAGTGGCAGAAAAGACCGCGGTCCTGGCCCGGCAAAATGCGGGCGGGTTTCCTCAAGCAGCGCCCGGCCGGTCGCGCTGTCCACAAAGCTCAGGACAGGCTCAAATGGTACATCGGCACCATGGCGATGTTGCAGGCGCACCTCGGCCCGGATCGCGCCTTGGGTCAGGCTTGCAGAGCGGGCGGCAATGTCGATGGCCGGTGGCGGACCCTCGGGCGCGGGGAGGAGCGCTGAGACATGAGGGTCCACCACCCGACCGCCCGGACGTGCCCGGACGCGCAGCGCATCGAGGCCCCAAGGCTCAATGCGAATGGCTTCACCGTTGAACCGCACGACCAGCGCCGTGCCATCCTGCGTGAATGTCTCGGCCATGGACGGCTACCTTTTACGCAGGAACCCGCCATCAACGACGAGTTCGGTTCCGGTGACGAAGGACGCACGGTCCGACAGCAAAAACAGGACCGCCTCGGCCACTTCACTGGGCTGCGCCATGCGGCCCGCGATGTGCTGGGCGGCGGCGGCGAGGCGGATCGCCTCGCCATTGGGCGTGGCGTCCAGTGCGCGGTTGGTAAAGTCGGTATCGACCCAGCCGGGGCTAACTGCATTGACGCGGACACCGCGCGGCGCAAAGCCGCCCGAGGCCGCCCGCATCAGCCCTAGCACCGCCCCCTTGGAGCTGTGGTAGGCCACCGACCCAACCGTACCGATATGGGCAGAAACCGACGACATCAGCACAACCCCTGCCCCCTCGGTCAGCGCCCTGCCGCCATGTTTCAGCGCCAGCATCATGTGACCCACATTGACCTGCATGACCCGTCGCCATTCGGCTAGAGGCAGGTCGGTGACTAGACCCTGCACATTGGTACCCGCGATGCAGACCAGCCCGACCAGCGGGCCTATGCTGTCAAAGGCATCCTTCACCGCGCCTTCGTCCGTCAGGTCGAGCACGATTGAAATATCGGCGTCTGGGTTCTCTCGCAGGTCAAGCGACACTGCGCGATAGTCGCGGGCCTGCGCCATCGCCACGGTCGTCGCCCCGATGCCCCCAGCCCCCCCGGTAACCACGATTGTTCTACAGTCCGCCATCAATGCACCCGCATCAGACCGCCATCGACAAACAATGTCTGGCCGGTGACAAAGGATGCGCCGGGCGAGGCGAGCCAGACGAAGGCGTTGGCGACCTCTTCCGCCCTCGCCATGCGGCCTAAAAGGTGCGCCTTGCTTGCGGCCTCATGAATCTGCCCGGCGTTGCCTTCGGCCATGGCCGCATGGGTAAAGCCCGCATCGACCCAACCGGGCGCCACGGCGTTGACACGTATGCCCCTCTCGCCTGCCTCTTGCGATAACGCACCGGTAAAGCTTTCGATGGCGGCCTTGGTGGTCACATAGGCGGGGAAATCGTCGCTGGCGACATGACCCGAAATCGAGGCCATGTTGACGATGGACGGCGCGATCCCACGTGACAGCAGCGGTATTCCGTACTTTGCCGTCAGGAACATGCCGCCTAGGTTCACATCCATCATGCGGTCCCAATCCGCCAGCTGCATCTGGGTCAGGGTCGCACGGTGGTTGATCCCGGCCACATTGGCGATCGTTTCAAGGCATCCATACCGAGCAGCGATTGCGTCAAACGCCTCGGCAACGGCCTGCTCATCTGTCAGGTCGGCAGCGATCGAAAGCCCTGGCCCGCCATGCAGATCGGGCGCGACAAGATCAAGGGCGACAACCTCGGCACCGTCGGTGAGAAACGCCTGAACCACCGCCGTGCCAATGCCGCCGGCGGCACCGGTGACAAGGACGGCGCGAGGGTTCATCGGACCCGGGCCCCGCTGAAGCGGTGCGCGATCATTGTCAGGATAATGACCAGGCCGAACATGAAGTCGGTCCAGAACCCAGCAAACCCTGCCCCCACCGCCCCGGACGGGATCAGAGTGATCGTCAGCGCCCCGAAAAAGGCGCCAAAGATCGTGCCCACACCGCCCCATGTCGGAGTGCCGCCCACGAAAACGGCAGCGAGCGCGATCAAGAGGTAGGCTTTGCCGCTGGTCGGGAACCAGACCATGTTCGCAGTCTGTACAAGGATCACGCCGCAAAGCGCCGCCGCCAGCCCAGAAAAGACGAACACACCTACGCGGATACGGTCGATGTTGATCCCCATCTGCCGCGCGCTGTCGGGGTTATCTCCGACCAACTGCACCCGGCGGCCAAAGCGGTGATAGGTGAACAACACATAGCAGAACGCGACCCAGATGAGCGCGATGATAAAGTGGTTCGGGATCAGAAGGCCAGTGTCACCCAGCGCCCAGCGTCCGGTGAAGAAGCGATAGCCGAGAGTGCCGACACTTTCGCGGCTTTCGATGTTGCGGCCTTGCGCGATCAGGTTGACGAGGCCAACGATGAAAAAGTTCAGCCCCAGCGTTGCTACAAGCGACGAGATCTTGCCGTAGACCACGACCGCCCCGATCAGAAGGCCGATGAGCGCGCCGCCCGCCATTGTGATGGCAGCGGCCGGCAGGATCGGGATGTCAAGAAGCACCAGCGACATGAACATGCCCCCGGACGCACCCATGACCGACGGAAAGGCGAGATCAATCTCGCCCGACACGATCACAAAGACCAGCGCGGTGGTAATGATGATCGTCGCAGGGACGCTAAACAGGAATGCATTGTAGTAGCCAGGGATCAGGAACAGGGTCGGGTTGTTCGACGCGAAAAAGGCCCAGACCAGCATAAACGTCAGAAAGGCGTTCAGCGCACGTCCGTTGCGGCGGTAAAACAGTAGCCAGCGGCTTTGTTCACCACGCTCATCGACAGGGACGGTCTTGGGAGCGGGGGTATCGGGGATGACGATCTGGTCGGTCATGGCACCGCTCCTCACGTTGTCGCTTGGAGATGAGAGACGTCAGCGCTGCCCGTCTCGGCCAGCTGATGCATCATCTCGATCAGGTGATCGGCCCCCCGGAAGGCAGCCTTGGGGCCCTCAAACGCCTCGCGGCCCCGGTCAATCACAAAGAACCGGTCGGCGATATCGTAGACGTGGTAGATGTTGTGGCCGATGAAGACGACGGTCCGCCCGCTTTCCTTCACCGCCTCGACAAAGCGGAACACTTTTTGGGTTTCGGTCAGCGAGAGGGCCGTTGTCGGCTCGTCCAGCACGATCACATCGGCATTGTTGTACAGCGCGCGCGCGATGGCGACGCCCTGACGCTCGCCGCCCGACAAATGGCCCACCGTACTGTCCGGGTTGAAGACCTTGGAGGTAAAGCCGATCTCGCGCATCAATCGGTTGGCCTCATCCACCTGCCTTTGCACCCGGATCAGGCCAAACGCATTGGTGATCTCGCGCCCCATGAAGATGTTGGTGACAATGGAATGCTGCGGCGCCAGCGCGCGGTCCTGAAACACCGTCTCAATACCCGCATTTCGCGCGGCAAGCGGGGTCCAGGGGCTGACGCGCTGTCCCTTGACGAAGATCTCGCCCTCGTCGGGATCGTGGACACCGGCGAGTGTCTTGACCAGCGTGGACTTGCCCGCGCCATTGTCGCCCAAAAGGCCCAGAACTTCGCCTTTTCGGACTTTCATTGACACGCCGGACAGCGCCTCGACGCTTCCGAAGCGTTTGACGATATTGCGCATTTCGACAATCGGTTCTCCGGCGGCGACCATGGCGTCCTCCTCGCTGTCAGGCAGTCAAAAGGCGCCGGGCCAGCCGTGGCGGCCCGGCGTCGAATAGGTCAGCGAATGCCGGCCTCGGCAAGCGAGACGACGTCCTGGTAGTTATCGGCCGTAACAAAGCCCGCCCCGGTGTCCACGTTCAGAGGACCCAACTTGTAGACGATCTGCTGGCACAGCGACAGCACGGGCAGATAGCCCTGCTGGTAGGGCTGCTGATCCGCTGTAACCATGACATAACCGCCCTCGAAAGCCGACATCACGCCCTGACCAAGGTCAAATCCAACGGCGATGATGTCATCAGGGTTCTTGCCGATCGCCTGCATGAAGGCGGGGGCAGCAGACAGCCAGGGCCCACCGGGATAGCCGATGATCTTGGTGTTCGGGTTCGACAGCAGCGTGGCGGTCAGCAACGGAAGTTGAAGCATCTGATCCGCCGACGCGCCTTCCGCCTCTTGCAGCTTGATGACGCTCATCCCGGCTTCTTCAAGCACGTCGACAAGGCCAAGCTCGCGTTGGGCGCGGTTCTCACTCTCCCAGCGGCTCATGACGATGGCCGTGTCGCCTGGCTGCACTGCATCGCCCGCCATCCGCAGTGTTTCCTGGCCCAGCGCCACACCTTGCGCATAAAGGGTCGCACCCACATAGCCTGACCCGAACGCCGCCCGGACCTCGGGCACATCGACGTTCATGTACATCATCTTGATACCTGCCGCGTCGGCCTGCTCAGCCAACGGCATTATCGCGGAATCGCCTGGGTGTCCCATCATGGCGATGCCGTCGGGTTGCTGGCCGATCATGTCGCGCAATTGGGTAATCATCTTGTCGAAATCCCAATCCGAATAGACGATCTGTACATTCGCGCCGGTGTCAGCAGCGGCCTGCATCGCGCCCCGGTCGATGATCGAATTGAAGGCGCCGCCCGCCGGACCACCGGAAAAGAGCGTGATATCAACGCCAGAGCACCATTGGCCGCCCTCTTGGGCAGACGCCACACTGACAGAAAGCGCAACTAGGCTGGTTGCCCCCACAAGGGCTTTCATGAGTTTGGTCATTTCATCCTCCCTAAAGCGCCTTTGCTCCTCTGGCGCCATGTTTGCGGACCCAAAAACGTTTTGGGTCGCACACCCAAGATAGCGCGGGCCACCGCGCATCTGTCAACGATTTTTCGCACTTTTCGCCCCAAAAGTAGACCTCCAGCGAAAAGCTTGACGCCAAACCCAAAAACGTTTTTGAATTCGCTCAACAGTCACTCGGGGTGCCCGCCCGACCAATGTGCCGGGCCGGGCGCTCCTAAGTAAGGAAGACCAGAATGAGCCTCGACTCTGCGCCCCCACACCCCGCCCCCTGGTGGCAAGGTGCCTGTCTTTACGAGGTTTACGTCCGCTCCTTTGCCGATTCGGATGGCGACGGTGAAGGCGATCTGCCCGGCCTGATCGCGCGGCTCGACTACCTTGCATCCCTCAACATCGACGGGCTGTGGCTCACGCCCATCTTCCCTTCGCCAATGCACGATTCGGGCTACGACGTGTCCAATTATCGCGCCGTGGACCCACGCTTTGGCGATCTTGGCGACTTTGCCGCCCTGATTGAGGCGGCGCACGCGCGCGGCCTGCGCGTCGTCCTGGACCAGGTCTATTCCCATTCCTCAGACCAGCATCCTTGGTTCATCGAGAGCGCCTCATCCCGCGACAATCCAAAGGCGGATTGGTATGTATGGGCGGATGCCGCGCCCGACGGTACCGCACCCAACAACTGGATGGGCCGGTTTGGCGGCACTGCGTGGGAATGGTCGTCCGTGCGGCGGCAATATTACCTTCACAACTTCCTGACGCAGCAACCCGACCTTAACTTGCACAACCCTGAAGTGCAGAACGAAGTTCTTGATATCATGCGCTTTTGGCTGGATATGGGCGTGGATGGCCTGCGGTTGGACGTCGCGAACTTCTTCATGCACGACCCGCTTATCCGCTCCAACCCGCCGGTGCAGGTGAACGAGTTGCCGGCCAATCCCTACTACCTGCAATCCCATGTCTACGACCGGTCCCGTCCCGAAAACCTGCCCTTCCTGACGCGGATGCGCGCCGTAGCCGACAATCTGGGCGACCGGATGCTGCTGGCCGAAATCAGCTGCGATCACCAGGTCGAGCGTATGGCGGAATACACGACCAACAGGCGGCTTCACAGCGCCTACAGCTTTGAACTGCTGCAATCGCGGCTGGATGGCACCCATATCGCTGAAAGCGTCATCGCCGCCGGGGCCGAGGGCGCCTGGCCGACCTGGGCCTTCTCAAACCACGACGTGCCCCGCGTTGCCTCGCGCTGGAATGCCGAGGGCAACGCAGACCGCATCCAGCTTTTTCAGGCGATGCTGCTGTGCCTGCGCGGGACGATCATCCTGTATCAGGGCGAAGAACTTGGCCTGCCCCATTCCGACGTCCCGCGCGAACGGCTGCAAGACCCAGAGGCGATCCGCTTCTGGCCGCGACATCGGGGCCGTGATGGTGCACGCACGCCGATGCCGTGGCAGCCAGATGGTCCGGCGCTTGGCTTTTCCTCCCGTGACGGATGGCTGCCGGCCGAGGCTGGTCACGCGGCACTTGCCGTCTCCGAACAGGACGCTGACCCCACCTCCATCCTGAACCACTGTCGTCGGCTGATGGCCCTACGCAAACAGGAACCGGCCCTGCAACTTGGGACCTTCGAACTGATCCATGCAGATATCGGCAGTCTGATCTTTCGCCGCCACCACGGCACCACATCGCTGCTGTGCGCCTTCAATTTCTCCGACCAAGCGATTGCCGTCACCATCGCGGGCACCGTGCTTGCGGGCGCCGTCACGGCGGGGCACCTTGCCCCCAACCGTTACGTTGTCGTGAAAGAGTCCGGATGACCGAAGAGCTTGCCCAAATCCGCCCGATCCGCGCCGGCATCCGCAAGGTTGCCCACGCGTCAGGCTTTTCCGTATCAACCGTATCACGGGCGCTGAACGGCTATACCGATGTCAACGCCGAAACTCGCAGACGGATCGAGGCGGTGGCGGAGGCGATGGGCTATCAGCCGAACTACGCCGCCTCGATGCTGCGAAGAAACACGACGCAGACGGTCACCTTCGTCGTCTCGCAACCTTGGGGAAAATATGCCGACCCGTTCTTTCTGGGCGTGCTTGACGGGCTGGAAATGGCCCTGACCGCGCAGGATTACGACCTGCAGGTCGTGATGGCCCGAGACGCCAAGCGCGAGGAAGAGGTCACCCATCGCATCGTCGAACGGAACAGGTCAGACGCCGTGATTTTTGCCCGCACCCGGCCCGAGGATGAGCGTGTCGACTGGCTTGAAGAGCGCGGGATGCCCTTTGTCACGCTGGGCCAGACGGCGCGCAACAGCCACTGCTTCGTTGATCGTGACCAGTTTCGGATCGGGCGGGAGGCTGTCGCGCGGTTTGTGGCCCTGGGTCATGTGGACATCGGATTTCTGGCTACTCCAATGATCTACACCTACACGCGTCATACGTTGAAGGGGATCGAAGATGGGATGCTGGCGGCGGGTCTTGATCCGGGGTCGATGCAACAGATCGAATGTACCGTCGGTGGCAGGACAGGCGCCGACGCGGTGACAGAGCTGTTCACACGCGGCAAGCTGCCCACAGCGCTGATCTGCGGCAACGATGTGATCGCAATTTCCGCGATGGAGGGGCTGAAGCGCCTGGGCCTGCGCCCGGGTCACGACGTCGCGCTGATTGGCAGTGATGACGCGCCGATTTCGGCCCATGTGCGCCCTGCGCTGACAACGTTCAGCCAGGATCTGAGCGCCATGGGTCTGCGACTGGGACGGCTGGTCCTCGCCCGGCTGGGCGGCGACCCGACAATCTACCACGAGATCATCAAGCCCCAACTGATCGTGCGCGAAAGCGATTGCCTGCCGGCGGTGCCGCATGAAGCTTGAGGTGCACCATATCCGCGCCCTGAAGGGCGTCCGGCAAATCTGTGAATTGAACGTGCAAAGCACCGAGCACGCAGAGGCCGCCGAGGCGGCCGGGATCGAGATGATCGTCTCGGGCAACAAGCCAGAGTTCGCCACCCGCCGCCGCGCCGCGCCAAACACGCATTTCTGCTTTGGCCTGCGCTATGGCGGGCCCGTCAATGCAGACGAAGCCAAGCGAAAGGCCTTTGACGCGCTCGAGGCAGGCGCCGATTCGATCTACTGTCCGATGAACCCCAGCGTGATCGCCGAGCTTGCAAGGGAAGGCATCCCCGTCATCGGCCATATGGGCCTCGTGCCGCAAAAGGCGCGCCTGACCGGGTTCCGCGCCTTTGGCCGCACGCTGGTCGAGGCGCGGGCGCTGATGGCGACCCTACGCGCCTATGAGGATGCCGGCGCTTTCGCCGTTGAGATGGAGGTCGTCGCCGAACCGGTTGCGACCGCGCTCTGCCGGGCGACGCCACTGACCGTGATCTCGATGGGATCTGGCGGCGGCTGCGATGTGCAATACCTTTTTGCCACAGACATCCTGGGCGAAACCACCGGCCACGTGCCTCGCCATTCCCGCGTCTACGATGACTTTGCGACCGCCATGGCCCAGCTTCAGGACCGCCGGATCAAGGCCTTTGCCGCATTCCGGCAGGATGTGGCAAGCGCGGCTTTCCCCGGCGCCAATGAAACGGTGGTGCTGAACGACGCCGAGAGTGAGGCCCTCGCCGCATTCCTCGCCGACCCTCGAGACGGAGGCTGACATGATTGATATTCTTGCACCGCTGCGTTTCTCATCCGACAGGGACTATTCCCTGCACGGGCCCGCCCGCGAAACCGCGATCGAAGCAGGCCTTGCCAGTGCCGACTGGTATCGCACGCCAGTGGATCGCAAGGTGATGAAAGAGCTGATGAAACGCTCTGACGGTCCGGCCCTGCGCGACACCGCCATCTGGGTCGCCCTGTTGCTGCTGACCGGTGCGCTTGGTGTGGCTCTCTGGGGCAGCTGGTGGGCGGTGCCGGTCTTTGCGGTCTATGGGGTGCTTTACGGTTCAGCCGCCGACAGCCGCTGGCACGAGATGGGTCACGGCACCGCCTTTAAGACTCGCTGGATGAACGATGTGGTCTATGAGTTCGCGTCGTTTCTGATGATGCGCAATTCAGTCGTCTGGCGGTGGAGCCATTCGCGCCACCACACCGACACCATCATCGTGGGCCGCGACCCCGAGATCAGCATGATGCGCCCGCCCCAACTCATCCTGCTGGTGCTCAAGACCCTTGGGATCACAGCAATCCCTTCAGAGATTGCCAAGCTGATCGGTCATGCCCGCGGAAAGCTGAGCGAGGACGAAGCGGATTACGTCCCCCAGACCGAATGGCCGCGCGCATTTCTTGTGGCACGGATCCACGTTGCGATCTACGCCGCCGTAGTGCTGGCCTGTCTTATCGCGTGGTCGCTCCTACCCGCCATGCTGATCGGCCTGCCCCGCGCCTATGGCGTCTGGTTCCTGATCGTGGTCGGCCTGCCACAGCACGCGGGCCTGGCCGAAGACGTCCTCGACCATCGTCTGAACGCCCGCACCGTCCTGATGAGCGCACCAGTGCGCTTCATCTATTCCAACATGAACTACCACGTCGAACATCACATGTTTCCCATGGTCCCCTACCACGCCCTGCCGCGCCTGCATGAAGTGGTGCGTCACGATTGCCCAGACCCCTGTCCCAGCCTGTTTGCCGCGTGGCGGGAAATTCTGCCCGCCCTGCTGCGCCAACTTCGGGACCCGGACTATTTCATCGTCAAAACGCTTCCCCATGGCGCAAACCAGCAGGCACGGCCCTAGCCGCCTTTGCGTGAACTAGCCCCTTTACATGGAAAGAATACCCTATGAACTGGACAGACCTATGTGCCTCTGACGACATTGAGGCTGACGATCTGATCACGTTGGAACACGATGGCCATCTCTACGCTGTCTATCACACGGACTCGGGAGAGTATTTCTGTTCGGACGGACGCTGCACCCACGAACAGGTTGATCTTGGTGACGGCCTGCTGATGGATCACCTCATCGAATGCCCAAAGCACAACGGCCGCTTTGACATACGCGACGGATCCCCAAAAGGGGCACCGGTTTGTGTGGCACTGCGCACCTATCCGGTTCGTATCGAGATCGGTAGAGTTCTCGTGAACCTGGCAAGTTGAACTGGTTTGGCGGCGTCGTTCTTCTGTGGTTGCACTAGCGCAGTGAAGTAAACCTTCTGATATCCCATTGTTGGCTGGAAGACCGGATTCACAGGAGACTCGTGAGCAGTGTGTGCTTTGGGCGAAAATCCGGTTTCCGCCTTGATTGACCGAGCGTCAGATTTTGAGGCGGTGAATGATGCATGTGAGGCGAAAGCTCACTTTGTCCGCTGACCGACGTTTTAGCCGCCAAAATGCTGCGACATACACGAATGGCAGCTTCGACGAGCTGCACCGCAGCATCTTGATTGGGTGGCCAAGGTACGCTCTGGGCCGGCCGCGCCTAGTGTCGCGACACCTGCGGCCCCGCCACCCTTCATTGTGCGAC
>ERZ887849.1556-NODE-1556-length-21156-cov-7.506042_pt1 | contig 21156 bp, 20 predicted proteins | sample MGYA00521267_ERZ887849 | MGnify/ENA primary metagenome ERZ887849 (study PRJEB32303, sample SAMEA104408601) | aquatic metagenome | biome: Brackish water; feature: Pelagic; material: water | place: Baltic Sea | collected 2014-06-06T16:11:00 | depth 2,863 m ... | reverse complement strand
AGATTCTCTCTTAGTTTAGGCCCCCTTTGGTCCCAAAAACCCTGACGACGGACAGACAAGACTTTTCCTGTTCCTCGCAAGCCTCATTTGGGCGCAGATGTGCAGCGCAGATGTGATGCGAATTTCGGTGACGACATCGTTCGAAAATTCAGGCCTGTCTGATGTGCTTTTGCCTGCCATCAAAGAGGACCTCGATCTTGATGTGCAGCTCTTGGTGGTGGGGACAGGGCAGGCGTTGCGACTTGGCGAAGCCGGCGATGTCGATGCCGTTCTGGTTCATTCAAAGGACGCAGAGGACGCGTTTGTTGCAGCGGACCACGGGACGCATCGACGCGAGATAATGTACAATGACTTTGTTATAATCGGGCCAAGCAGTGACGTTGCGGGGATTGCGTCCGCGGACACTGCGGCAGACGCTCTGTCGTTGATCGCGGTCGCACAGGCCCCGTTTGTCAGCCGTGGCGATGACAGCGGCACACATAACGCAGAACGCCGGATATGGGCCAACGCCAATTTGTCGCCTGATGATTTTGGCGCGTGGTATCGCCCCGTCGGCGCTGGAATGGGGGCGGCGTTGAATACCGCGTCCGGCATGGGTGCATATATCGTGTCCGACCGTGCAAGCTGGCTAAACTTCGGAAATAAGAACGGGCTGGCGCTGCTGTTCTCGGGTGATCCGACATTATTTAATCAATATGCATTCCTGCCTGTGAACCCGTCCAAAAACGATAGGGTTCGCAATGACTTGGCACAGAGCCTTGAGGCGTGGCTGACCGGCCCACGCGCCGCGGAATTGATCAACAATTATGCAATCGACGGCGAGACACTTTTTGTTTTCAATGCTGTGGCAGAATAATCAGTGGTGGTGATGCGGCTCGTCTTCATCGAGTGAGCCGTGCACAGCAAACTGGGTAATGTCTGCCGATTGCGCTTCGATGACACGGTACGCCTCATTGACGCCCGCTGGGGTCAATTCACGCGCCACCGTCAAAAGCGTGTTGGGGGCATGATCCGCGCAGAGTTCGACCATCTGGCTGAGTTCTTCAAGGGCCACATTTTTCGCAGCATCAAGATCGGGGGCGCCGTAAATGTCGACGAAATGCTGGGCCAAGAGCATCGCAATGACCTCGTGTTCTGCAGGTTCGATCTGCGTCACAGCGACAAAGCTGACGCGGCCGAATGTTTCGGTCCCCATCCAGCCATTCGAAAAGGCTTGCCGCGCCTTGCCGACCAGATCGGCCTCTCCCCAATTCGAAAATTCGAACCCGCCGGGAATGCACCACTCGCCTGTGCGGGCCGGATTGTGAAAGACCCGTTGGTCGCTTTCGTCAAAGTGGATCGCGCGCGCTAGTTTCATTCGGGCCTCGTTAGGTTTTCGCTCAACGGTATCAAAACGGTTTCTGTGCCGATCTTCAACAGCATGCCAAGGTTTTCATCAAGCCCGACGTATGCGCCCGTCTGACCAGCGATCGTTATGTCCCCTTTGAGACCATGCGCAAGCCCGGCCCATTCACGGTGCAGGTTGGCCAAACCGTTGTCCGACCATGCGTTGATACCAACAAGGGTATGGCGCACCCATGCTTCAAGCAGGGTGACCGCATCAACCTCGGCGCAGCCTTCCGCATAAAGCGCCGTTTGGTCCGGCGTCAGGCCGGTTTCTTCGGTACCCGGCCAAAGTGAGAGGGTCAGCGCCATGACAAGCCAATCGGGTTCAAAGTCTGGCCCGCCAGCAGCGGCCATGCGCAACGCGCCACAGCGCCCGCCGTTCACATAGATCGTTCCATCCCATCCCAGATGTATCCCCACCTCGGGCGGGGCCAGAACACCAAGTGCATTCTGAAGCCCGACGCCGCAAATTGGCAGCATCGCGACCGCCTGAGACAACACCACATCAGGCGCAAAAACAATCGCCGCACGCAGTTGATCCGGGGCGAGATCGAAGATGACCAGCCCCGCATCGCATCCCGCATCCGCCGCAGCGCAAGCCATTGCAAACGGATCGCCCCCGGCAGCATCCTGACCAGAAAAAAGTGGCGGGAATTGTGGCGTGTTCATGCGTGGCCTTTGGCGATCAGGTACTTGGCGACGTCACGAAATGCCGTGGCCTGCGGGCTATCCGGTTTGGACACGACAATCGGCGCGCCCCCATCCGCCGCAAGTCTTATGTCCATATGCAGAGGAATTTCCGCCAGCAGCGGCACATCAAGCTTTGCAGCTTCCGCCGCGACGCCACCATGCCCGAACATATGTTCTTCGTGACCACAGGCGGAACAAATATGTGTCGACATGTTTTCAATCATACCAATCAATGGCGTGCCAAGCTGGTTGAACATATCAATCCCTTTGCGGGCATCCAGCAGGGCGATATCTTGCGGCGTAGAAACGATGATCGCCCCATCCAGTTGTGCCTTTTGCGCAAGCGTCATCTGCACATCGCCCGTGCCCGGAGGGAGATCGACGATCAAAACATCCAATGCGCCCCACTGCACTTGCGACAGCATTTGTTGCAACGCGCCCATCAGCATCGGCCCGCGCCAGACGACCGCTTGATCCTCGTTGGCCATTAGACCGAGCGACATCATCGTCACGCCGAAATTGCGCATCGGGAGGATGGTTTTGCCATCTGGCGACGCGGGCCGCCCCGACACACCCAGCATGCGTGGTTGAGAGGGGCCATAGACGTCAGCGTCCAACAACCCGACCTTGCGCCCCTCGGCCGCCAACGCGCAAGCCAGGTTGGCCGCGACAGTTGATTTCCCGACGCCGCCCTTGCCGGACGCGACCGCAATGATCCGATCAACGCCTGGTACTTTTTCCGGGCCAGCAGGGGCCGCCCCACGCGATGGTTTCAAATCTGGTGGCGCCTTGGTCGTGCTATGGGCCGTCATGACGATCGACACAGATGTCACGCCATCGGTGGCTTTGATTTGGGCTTCGCCTTTGTCCTTAATGGCCGAATAGGCATCCGCGTGATCGCCGCTGACTTCCATCACAAAGCGTACAGCGCCGTCTTCAACAGTGAGCGCTTTGATAATGCCAGCTTCGACAATCGAACTGCCGCTAATCGGGTCTTCGAGGTCGGCAAGAATGCCGAGAATGGTTTCACGGGTCACGGTCACGTTAAGATTGCCCCTCGATCTTGCCGGACACGACATGTTCCATGTCTAATCCGTTGATGGTCAGAACAACTTTAGCATCAAAGCTTCGTCCAGACGTGTCGCCTGCATTGCGCAGCGCGTCCTCGATGGCCTGCTGGGATGTCACGCCAACCTGTTTGAGAAACTTACGCATCGACATGTTGAATTCTTCGCTCATAGGGGGATCCTTTGATTTTCTTGACCGCTTTGCCAGTCACCACTTAGGTTGTGCTATCTAGTAATGGGCGGGTGTGATGAAGCTTTTGATCGTATTGATAGCGTTTCTGCTGCCGCAATGGGCCACGGCTCAAGACAGAGATTTCACCCTGTCGGCACCATCGCCAGTTATCGAGTCGGGTTTCTTGGATTATCTTTTGCCGCGGTTCTCTCTCAAACATGGAACGCGCGTCCAGCTTGTGCCCGAAGGCGGCGACGCGGTCATCGGGGACGATGGTGTCGCGGTTTTCGTGGGCTTGGGCACGGGCTGGTTTCTTGACCACCACGGCGACGCGGGCCCTGTGCTGTTTGCGCAGTGGTTGGTGTCCGATATCGGCAAGAGGACAATCGTCGGCTTCAAACCTGATGGCGTTGCGATCTTTAGCGGCGAGGTTGCGGTTGAAACCATCGCGGCCGATCTGACCTTTGAGGGGGACCCTGTGATGGGCGAGTCTCTTTCGCTGCACCACTGCGGGCGTTGCCATGTCATCAACGAAACCAATCGAATGAAAGGCATGGGGGCGACGCCATCCTTTGCCTTGATGCGCACGTTCCCCGATTGGCAGAACCGATTTAGTACATTCTATGTTCTCAATCCCCATCCCAGCTTTAGCCAAGTCGAAAACCTCACGCCGCCCTTTCCTCTCAATCTGCCACCGGCTATTGTGCCGCTCGAAATCACCCAAGACGATCTGGACGCGATCCTTGCATATGTGGCGACCATTCCGCCTGCTGAGTTGGGCGCACCTCTGCAAACTCAGTGATCCTTGCGCTTTGTCAGGTAGTCATCGGTGGTGCGCGGTTTTGGTCGTTCGCCTGCGGCAAAGGGATTGTTGTCGGAATGGTATTGCGCTTGGATCCGGCAATTGTCGCACATCTGGATCATCCGCGCAGCCTTAGGGTTGGCGAACATCGCGTGGTTGCCCGCAAGTTTTTCAACGATCTTATCAACCGTTGATTTAACCCCAAACAGATCACCGCATTCCACGCAGGCAAAAGGTTCTTCTTCGTTCAAAACGGATTGCGCCAAGGCGGCGTCGCTTAGGTCAAACTGTGGCTTCAGCGTGATTGCCTTTTCGGGACAAACGTTGGTGCACAAACCGCATTGCAGGCAGGCATCTTCCTGGAACCGCAACTGCGGCAGGTCCGGATTGTCGCCAAGCGCGCCGGACGGGCAAAGCGACACACAGGCCAGACACAATGTGCAGGCCTCCGTATCAACAACAACAGCACCATACGGGGCGGTATCGGGAAGTGGCAGAAGCTTTGTGTCAGGGTTCAAGGCTTTGGCAGCCAAACGCGCCACCTGACGGCGGGTGCCGATTGGCAGGATCGGCGCGGTTGTGACTGCGATACTGTCCTGCTCGAACAGGTGATCGGACAAGGCGTCCGGGTCCATAAAATCAAGCAACGCGATCTTGGTCCCAGCTATAGCAATTGCCAGTTCCAGTTGCGGGTCAAGCGCGTCGCGTTCCGTTTTTGGGCCGATCAGGACATCAACGCGTGAAAATCCGCTAGCAAGTGCGGCAAGCATTTCGGCATGGCCAAAGCCGGACAACGCATTGATTTCCATCGGAATAACATGGGCAGGTAAGCCACGGCCAAACCGTGCCGCAAGGCCGATCATTTCGGCACCATGATCGTCATGGACCAGAAGTGACGGGTCGGCACCGCCAGCACTTCGATAGGTGTTGGCAAGGGAACTGATCCGGCGGAATATGTGATCCACATTGGGCGCATCATAAGTAATGGCGCCGGATGGGCAAACGGCAGAACACGCGCCACAACCAGCACAAACCAGCGGGTCGATTTCCACGACTTCCCCCGCAGACAGAATAGCACCGGTCGGGCAAACGTTCAGACAATTTGAACAGGCTGGTTTCTCGGCGCGGGAATGGGCGCAAAGTGTCGGCTCCATCCTAACGTAGAGAGGTTTTTCAAACGTTCCGACCATCTGGCTTGCCGCGAAAATCGCGTCGGCAACAGCGGGCTGGCTTTTGGGATCTGCGCGTAGATAGCCATCGCGTTTTTCTGGGGCAGGGAAAAGGGATGCCTTTCCCGACAAATCCAAAATTATGTCGCATTGCGACAGGGCGCCGTCTTTGGGCGGCGTCAGGTCGGGCGTACCACGGCCACCCGAAACGCTTTGCTGGAATGCGTTTATTTCCACTTCAAAACGTCCAAGACTGCCTGTTGCCCGACGCAGATCCCCCACAACGGCGTCAAAACCGCTTGTCGGCACAATCTGTGCCTCTGGCCCAAACAAAACCGTCACCGCCAGCACATCTGACAGTTTTTCTGCAGCCGCAATCGCGAGGTCAGCAGGACCAAGGATCAGGCACATCCCTTCCGAGATAATATCAATGGACTTGGGCGCCGGCTGCAAAAGCATCGCATCCGCAATCAGCGCTGCCATTTTTGGCGTCGTGGATTGCGTGTCGTCAGACCAACCGGCGCGATCACGGATATCAACAAATTGCGGTTCTGGTGCGTCAAGCTCATCGGCGATGGCGCTAAAACGACCGGCTTCTTGTTGGCAGGCAATGACAACATCACCCTCGCCAATTGCTTTGGCGGCGATGTCGATCTGATCCATGCACAGGCTGGTATAGCAGGTCTTGCAAGACAAATTCGTCGATGCGCCCAACGCATCGCTGTCGACAGGCTGTGATCCGAGACAATCGCACACGAGTAATGTTTTTGACATCGGTTCCCCCAATTGGCCGCACGACAGGTAGGCAGGAAACGGACCGACAGTAAATAAATAATTCCCTGTGATTCTGTCGCCTGAACGTTCGCACCCGCGGCAACTCAGACATGCATTGATCGAGCCTCACTGTGGGAAACGGCAGTTTCCTCACGATTCGCACTAATCCCTTCATGCGGCATCGCAGCATTTTACGGCTGCATGTGCGGCATAAAGAAAAGGCTTTGATATCGTGGCAAGTTGGCCGAAACTGAGGACAAATTCGGACTGGAAAGACCTCGCTTGGCGCAACCTGCATCAACCTCACAAACTATTCCGCTTGGTGTTGTCGTACGGCGAACCCCTGGTGTGACGCGTTGGGCAAAGTTTGCTTGGCTCGTGTCTGATGTGTTGCCTGGTGCAGCGCCCGCCGATTGGAAAGTTCTGCGCACCGAAGGCGATGTTACCGAATTTCATGCCGCAACCTTACCGCTGACGTTGTATGTGCCGGACGCAGAAGCCTACGCTCATGAACTTCAGGCGCGCACGCCATCTGTCTATGTCGTTCTGCGCCCGAGCCCGCAAAGCCATGAAATCCCCTGGACCGTCGCCTTGGTCACTTCGTCCCCTTATGAGGCGCAGGATTATTGCGATTCAGCCGAAGAACTCGTCGAGAAGATACCGATGTCTGACGGGTTGCTCGCTTGGGTTCAGGCGTTTGTGGAGTCCCATTACGAAGAAGAGGCGTTTGTGAAACGCCGCCGCAAAAATGCACGCGTTGATCAGGCTGAAGACGGCATCGGTGATGCGCGCATTCGCCAAACCAGTGATGTCTACCGCGCACCGCGCCGTAAGGCGGTGATCAATTGACTACGCCGACGTACTCATGGTCGAACCGCCGCGCCGCAGTCGCCGCTGAAACGCAAGCAGAGGCGCGTGCCGTTGAAGAGGCCGAGATTGCACAGCAGCAGGCCGAACTTGAGTCAAAAACGGACGCGGATGTCCTCGAAGAGCTGGGGCTACCGGATCCTGACAGTCTAAAAATGGGGGATGACTTCAAGGCCTTCATGTCCAAGGCCGTGCCCGAACGCCTGCGCAAACGGGCTTTGCGTAAGTTGTGGCGCAGCAACCCCGTGCTGGCCTGCGTTGACGGGCTGAACGATTATGACGACGATTATTTGACCGGTAGCACCGGGAATGGTCCGATAAAGACGGGCTATCAGGTTGGCAAAGGAATGCTTGCGCATTTGCTTGAGGTCGAGCGTCAGAAAGATGCAAAGACACCCGGCGTCGCAACGACAGAAATTTACGCAAACGATGAAGACACGGATGACGTCGTGCCGGTCGAAGATGCAGACGTTGTTGAGGCCGCCCCCGAACATGCGGACCCCGAACCTGCGGACCATAGCGAAATAGAAGCGCCTGCGCCGCGCCGGATGCAGTTTCAATTCAAGGATGAGATCGCATGAACGTCGCAACGCAGATGCCAGAGGTCGAAGCCGAGGACCGCCTGCGCGCCGATCTTTACAATTATCTTGGGCTGATGCTGTCTGGCCCCCCCGATCAGATGTTGCTTGACCAGTCTGCGGCATTGTCGGGCGATGACACGCCGCTTGGTACCGCCATTCGTGGACTTACGCGCGTGGCCAAAGTGTCAAAATCAAAGACCGTCCGGTCCGAGTTTAATGCGCTATTTATCGGGTTGGGCAGAGGTGAGTTGTTGCCATATGCCAGCTACTACCTGACTGGTTTTCTCAATGAAAAGCCTTTGGCGAACTTGCGGGCCACCATGGCAAACTTTGGCATGACCCGCGCGGACGACGTTTTTGAACCCGAAGACAACATCGCATCCCTTATGGAAATGATGGCGGGCATGATCGTTGGCCGTTTTGGTCGGGTCGCGACGGTGAGTGAACAGAACAGTTTTTTTAACGCCCACATCGGTACGTGGGCATCGCACTACTTTGACGACCTGCAGGCCGCCAAATCATCTGTGCTTTATGCATCTGTGGGCGCGGTTGGGGCCGCATTTATGGATATTGAGCGCGAAGCTTTTCGCATGACTGCAAACTAAATGGTTTGCACAACCGGCGGGGATGCCCGCCACATCAAGGAAAGGGAGACATCCCATGAGCGACAAAAAAGAAGGCGTTAGCCGCCGGGACTTTCTTAAATTTGCAGGCACCGCAGCTCCGGCTGTTGCGGTTGCAGTGACGGCTGGAACAGCTGCTCAAGCGGAGGCCGCGCCGGCCGATCTGACCTCAGAGACGATGCAAGACACAGCTCACACACGGGCCTATCTCGAAAGCACACGCTTTTAGTCCGTAATGACGTCAAGAATTCGCCGGCCCGTGCCGGAACAGGGAGGAAGACCATGCTAAGAAGAAAGACCAACGGATACACCCGTCGATCAGGCCGATCGCCGGTTATCGTTAACAATGGCAAGCAAACAATCGACCGTCGCAGCTTTTTGCGTGGGTCCGGACTTGCGATTGGCGGACTGACAGCGATTGCAGCCACCGGAGGGTCGGTCACACAAGCGACAGCCCAGACCGCTGCAACGCGCGCCGTGGAAACGATCAAATCAGTTTGTACCCACTGTTCAGTCGGTTGTTCGGTTATCGCCGAAGTCGACAACGGTGTTTGGACGGGTCAAGAACCTGCATGGGACAGCCCGTTCAACCTTGGTGCTCACTGTGCCAAAGGATCAGCCGTCCGTGAGCACGCACACGGCGAGCGTCGCCTGAAGTACCCGATGAAAAAAGAAAACGGCGAATGGGTCCGTATCAGCTGGGAGCAGGCAATCGACGAGATCGGCGACGGTATGTCGAAGATCCGCGAAGAAAGCGGGCCAGATTCCGTGTACTGGCTGGGTTCCGCTAAGCATAACAACGAACAGGCCTACCTGTTCCGCAAATTTGCTGCCTATTGGGGCACCAATAACGTCGACCACCAGGCGCGGATTTGTCATTCGACCACGGTTGCCGGTGTTGCCAACACATGGGGCTACGGCGCCATGACGAACAGCTACAACGACATTCACAATTCCAAGGCGATCTTCCTAATCGGCGGCAACCCAGCAGAGGCACACCCCGTGTCGCTGCTGCACATGCTGAAGGCCAAGGAACAAAACAACGCGCCCTTGATCGTATGTGACCCGCGTTTCACACGCACCGCCGCACACGCGGATGAATATGTGCGTTTCCGTCCCGGTTCCGATGTGGCGCTGGTTTGGGGTATCCTTTGGCATATCTTCGAAAACAGCTGGGAAGATAAAGAATTCATTCGTACCCGTGTTTGGGGAATGGAGCAGATTAAGGAAGAAGTAGCACGTTGGACGCCTGACGAAGTCGAGCGCGTAACAGGCACGCCTGGATCCCAGCTTGAGCGCGTTGCGCGTACGCTGGCTAACAACCGCCCCGGCACCGTAATCTGGTGTATGGGTGGCACGCAGCACACCAACGGCAACAATAACACACGCGCATATTGCGTGCTACAATTGGCGCTTGGCAACATGGGCACCGCCGGTGGCGGCACCAACATCTTCCGCGGCCACGACAACGTGCAGGGCGCAACGGATCTTGGCGTTCTCGCTGATACGCTGCCGGGCTACTACGGCCTGTCTGCTGGATCATGGGCACACTGGGCCCGTGTTTGGGAAGAAGACCTCGACTATCTTAAAGGTCGCTTCAGCCCTGAAACCGTTGGCGACACGCCAATGATGAACCTGACCGGTATTCCCGTAAGTCGTTGGATTGATGGCGTTCTTGAAGATGCCGCAGACATCGACCAGCCGGACAATACCCGTGCGATGGTTCTTTGGGGCCACGCGCCGAACAGCCAAACCCGTCAGAAAGAAATGAAGACGGCGATGGAAAAGCTCGACATGCTTGTCGTAGTAGATCCATATCCAACGGTTTCTGCAGTCCTGCATGACCGCACCGATGGTGTTTATCTGCTGCCCGCGTGTACGCAGTTTGAAACCCGCGGTTCTGTGACTGCGTCAAACCGTTCGCTTCAGTGGCGTGACAAGGTTGTCGACCCGATCTTTGAATCCAAGACGGATCACTGGATCATGGCGCGGTTCGCAGAAAAGTTCGGTTTCCACGACGAAATCTTCCGCAACATCGGAATGGACGAAGGCGATGAGCCGAACATCGAGGACATCACCCGCGAATTTAACCGCGGCATGTGGACCATCGGCTACACGGGTCAAAGCCCTGAGCGGATCAAGATGCACATGGCCAACCAGCACACCTTTGATCGCACATCCTTGCGCGCGATTGGTGGGCCAGCTGACGGCGATACCTACGGGATGCCTTGGCCGTGTTGGGGCACCCCAGAGATGAACCACCCGGGCACTGCCAATCTGTACGATATGTCGCTGCCGGTTGCCGAAGGTGGCCTGACATTCCGTGCTCGTTTTGGTGTGGAACGTGATGGCGACAATCTGTTGGCCGAGGGTGTGTTTAACCCCGGGTCCGAGATTGAGGACGGTTATCCCGAATTCACCATGCAGATGCTGATGGATCTTGGATGGGACGGTGATTTGACCGCCGACGAAGCTGCTGCAATCGAAGCAGTGGCCGGTCCGAACACCAACTGGAAGACCGACCTTTCGGGCGGTATCCAACGTGTCGCGATCAAACATGGTTGTGCACCATTCGGGAACGCCAAGGCGCGGGCCGTTGTCTGGACATTCCCAGACCCTGTCCCAATCCACCGCGAACCGCTGTATTCCAACCGTCGGGATCTGGTGGCTGATTATCCAACCTACGAGGATAAGAAGTTCTGGCGCGTGCCGACAATGTACGCGTCCATTCAGGAACAGGATTTCTCAACCGAATATCCGATCATCCTGACATCGGGTCGTCTTGTGGAATACGAAGGCGGCGGGGACGAGTCGCGCTCTAACCCTTGGCTTGCGGAATTGCAGCAGGACATGTTTGTCGAAATCAATACACGCGACGCCAACAACCTTGGTGTGCGTGACGGCGAACAAGTCTGGGTCGAAGGCCCCGAGGGCGGCAAAGTCAAAGTCATGGCAATGGTCACCGAAAGAGTTGGTGAGGGCGTGGCGTTCATGCCGTTCCACTTTGGCGGCCACATGGAAGGCGTTGATTTGCGGGACAAATATCCCGAAGGTGCTGATCCCTACGTATTGGGTGAATCCACAAACACGGCGCAAACCTACGGCTATGACAGCGTAACCCAGATGCAAGAGACCAAAGCGACTCTTTGCAAAATCTGGACAGCATAAGGGAGATTGAGAGATGGCAAGAGCAAAGTTTCTCGTAGACGCTGAACGCTGCATCGAATGCAACGCCTGCGTAACAGCATGTAAAAACGAACACGAAGTGCCGTGGGGCATCAACCGTCGCAAGGTCGTTACGATCAATGACGGCAAGCCCGGTGAACGGTCCATTTCGGTGGCGTGTATGCATTGTTCGGATGCGCCCTGTATGGCGGTCTGTCCAACAGACTGCTTCTACCAGACCGCTGACGGTGTGGTCCTGCATTCCAAGGATCTGTGCATTGGGTGTGGCTACTGTTTTTATGCGTGCCCGTTTGGCGCGCCACAGTACCCGCAAGCTGGCAACTTCGGATCACGCGGCAAAATGGACAAGTGTACCTTCTGCGCCGGTGGCCCAGAAGAAAACAACTCCACAGCCGAGTTCGCCAAATATGGCCGCAACCGGATCGCAGAAGGCAAACTGCCAATCTGTGCTGAAATGTGTGCGACCAAGGCGTTGCTTGCCGGTGACGGCGACGTTGTGTCAGGCATCTACCGCGAACGCGTTGTGGCGCGCGGATTTGGGTCAGGCGCATGGGGCTGGGGCACGGCTTACGATCAAAAAACGAACCCATAATGGATCACTAAATTGACTTGAAGGGCGGCCTTACATTGGGACGCCCTTCTTGATCCGACAATTAGGATAGAAAAATGCTTCGACTTTTTAGCTTGATTGCCCTCGTGTGGACCCTTGCGGTCCCTTCGTTGGCGCAAGAAGCCGATATCGACACACGCGCCGAAACCGGTGGCGCGACAACTCTTGAAGACATTATGCGTCGCCAAGAGGGCCTTGTTGTCGATGATGCTTATCGAAGCGATTTGACCGGCGATCCTGACGCCGCTGCCGCAACAACAGACCAGCTTGGAACCCTAGGTGGTGCGTCTGACCCGGATCTGTGGCGCGCCCTGCGCTATAATTCTGCCGACATCACAACGCAGACCCGTGGCCCCGCAGTGACAACCTTGATGCAAGACGGCGGCATGTCGTGGCTACTCTTTCGTGAGGGTCCTCTGCTGAAAATCGGGGTGTATCTTCTGGGTGGAACCCTGTTGGCGCTCGTTTTGTTTTATCTGATCCGTGGCCGCATTCGCATTCATGGCGAAAAAACAGGCAGCACCATCACCCGCTTCAAGGCATTTGAACGATTCGGCCATTGGCTGTTGGCGTCGTCTTTCATTGTGCTGGGCCTCACTGGCCTGATCTCCCTTTTCGGACGCAAAGTCCTGATCCCTGCCTTCGGACCAGAGGCATTCTCAATGCTCGCCTTGGGTAGCAAATGGGTACACAACAATATTTCCTGGGCCTTTATGATCGCATTGGTCATCATCTTTGTGGTCTGGGTGGTGCACAATCTACCCGACCGCACCGACTTGCGGTGGTTGGCCAAGGCGGGCGGATTGTTTGGTGGCGAACACCCACCTGCCAAGAAATTCAACGCAGGCCAAAAGCTGATCTTTTGGTCCGTTATTTTACTGGGTGGCTCGATTTCCCTTTCCGGCCTGTCGCTGCTCTTTCCGTTCGAATTCAACCTCTTTGGACACACGTTTTCGACACTCAATAGCTGGGGCGCGCCGGGTTGGTTTGGCGCCAGCGACCTGCCATACCCGCTTTCGCCACAAGAAGAGATGCAATTTGCACAGCTTTGGCATGCCCTTATCAGCCTTGTTCTGACAGCTATCATTTTTGCGCATATCTACCTTGGGTCCGTTGGGATGGAAGGTGCCTTTGATGCGATGGGCAAAGGCGAGGTCGAAGAACAATGGGCGCGCGAACATCACAGCCTCTGGGTTGAAGAAGTCCTGAACGACAAAACCGCACCCACAAAGGAAGCCTGACATGAAAGCCTTTCTTCTCGCTCTTGTTGCGCTCGTGGTGATCACGGTTGGCGCCAATCAAATCCTTCACCGGATCGGTTTTTCTGCCGATGCCGCGACGGTTTCCAGCAACAATGTCAGGTTGCCCGATGAGTGACGGCGCAATGACGGAGCCGATCCATAATCGAGCGATAAAATCCAGATCGACGCGCGCGTAGATATTTCCGTCGACCGGGTTTTTCGGATTTCGAGAATGGGCCTTCCAAATACTTCTATGAACGTTTGGTTCAAAAATGCTTGGCGTTTGGGTCAGAATTGCGTGGCTTAGTTCTTCTATCCCTCAAGTTTTCAAGCGCGATTGCGTCAAAGACATCTGACGTTCCATAGTAAGATGTCACGTGACTTTGAACTTTGCGTCATAAATTGACCGTCTCATCGCTACAACCGGCTTGGCGTTTCTGGCGGTTGTATTCTGTCTCATCACAACGTTGCACGCCGCTCGTCTGGTGCGCGCGCATGAGGTTCAAGCACATCGATGCTGGATGATTTGTTCCTTTGCGCTGACCTAGGCGGCTGTATCTCTACGCGTGCAGCTAGCTGTTTTTATGTTTAGATTGGCGATGCCATATGAACAGGTTTATCCGTTCTTGGCTTGGTCGTGCTGGGTGCCCAAAATCGTATTTGCCTTATTGTATGTTCGCCGTTCGTAACGGGAATGCCTGTATAACCTGAGTCTATTTATTATTCACGATAGCAGCCGTTCATACCCAGTGCGGCATTTGGTACTTTGGGCTCCAAGCCGCCGTTCGCCGCAACTTTGATGAAGGTCCGGTATGTGCCGTTAGTGCTGAAAGCACCTTTGAGCATAAGCAAGGCTGGACGGTATCAACTACAAGGTTGAAGTAATTTTTTGCTGTTGGGTGAGTAGCTCAAAGCAAGCGGTTTGAAATTCTTTCAGCTATTCCGCAGAGGGGCCCCAGGCCCTGCTTACGGTACATGGAAAAGACTACTACCTCCGATAGGATACCCTACCTACCCAACAAAGCCAGTCGCTTTCAAAACTACTAAAACAACCAAGGGAATTGGGCTAACTAAACCCGCTCAAGAGCCTTGTAGACTGCTGACCGAGTGCAACCCAGTTCCTTAGCTATGGCAGTGGCCCCCACGCCCTCAGAGCGTAGCTGTAGCAGCCTTTCAGTATCAATGGACGTTGGCCTGCCCTTGTAGACACCCTTGGCCTTAGCGGCCTCTATGCCAGCCCTCTGGCGCTCTTTGATGTGTGCTAGTTCCATCTCTGACACCATAGACAAGACAGTAAGGATCAGACGCCCCTCAGGCTTGCTTGTGTCGATGTCACGATCCAACACCCGTAGGAAAGCCCCCTTCTGGTCCAGTTCATGCACGATATTCAGAACGTCACGTGTAGACCTGCCAAGACGGTCCAGCTTGTGAACAACCATCGTGTCACCATCGGTGATGAAGTCCAGAAGGATAGCAAGTTCTGTGCGACCGTCCCTAGAGCCGCCTGATACCTTTTCTGTTCTGATAACCGAACAACCAGCCTCTTTCAGCTTCGCCTCTTGAATATCGGTATCCTGTGAGAGTGAACTGACGCGGGCGTAACCGTAGACTGCCATGATGTGTGTCCCTTGTGTATAATATGATTCTAAGACTTCCTACACATTACGTGGAATAACTACACAATGAAACCCTAATGCTACACTTTTTCACCCATTCTGATTGTCTCCTATGCGTGTACTCAAGTTATACACCTCAGTGAGTGATACTCATTAAGTGATATACTGTTTAAGGTGATTTATAACCCTCAAGAGGACTCCCTTAGGTGATAGAACAGATAGAGGTTTATTCACCACCTATGGGAGGTCCAAGGGTGTATAGCAGTCATTATCTACTAAGCCACTCTACCCATTCCGCTTTTCTTCTCTGTGTCAGCTTGTTCGATTGTGTATGCCGGAAGCACCACAGCCCAACCATTCTCCCGACAATACCAACTGAATACTTCCTGTAGCTTGCTGCCAACCAAGTCTGAATCCACGGCACGACAGATAAGGCAATCGTGAAGGATGTAGGCTGGCACGTCCAACCCTTCGACCACCCGCAGCATGATTTCACTTTCATGGTAGGCAAGCGCCAAAGCGTCCAAAACGCCCTTCTTGAGCAACTTCAGGCAAGGGAATGCTGGAAGGACGAACTCATCTCGAAGCAATTTCAGGCTTTCCTTGGTCAGTCCTACCTTCTGACACATCTTTCCGTCTTTCCAACGCATATGGTAGCCAGCCCCGATCATCTCGTTGATGTAGGCTTTGACCTGCTTCCTATCATTCCAGCCGCAAGCGTAAGGATCATCGAACTCACGAGGGAATGACGGTTCTCCTGACATAGCCGACAGTAAGGTTAGGTTCATGCCGCTAACGTCCACTTCAGCGACAGCCATTCCGTCAATCTTGCCCTTGAGGCGTTGTTCTTTCTTCATGTTGGTCCACGCGCCGTATAGCCGACCGTTCCGAGTCATATCGGCATTGTTGAAGACGCGCTGGGCATTGGTCATTGTCACGTTTCCAACCACGTAAGGATGCTGCGCCCAGCGCTTCCAGATACCTTTGATTCTGCTTGCCTCACGGGCCTCTGCCATCTTCTGTCGTTTTGGGTCTCTTACCTCTACAGGCGCTTGTGCCTTACCTTTTCGACCCTTCTTCTTGCCGATACGGATTTCAGAGACCAAGTCACTTGAGACGAAACGCATAGATTGACCAATAGCGGGTATATCGCCTCGGATCAGGTAGCCGGAACAATTGCCCTCGCCATCGTGCAGGTTGATTTGAGCCTCTAGCTTGTAGGTAATCCAGCCTGCTTGGACCAACGCCTCCCGAAGCTGCTTAGCGACGCTGTAGCCTACCTCAGAGCGCCCTCGCCAGTATCCCTTGGAATGGGGCCACCCGATGATCAGCGCCTCCCCATATTGGACCCTACGCCCTTCAAGACGTGCTGCCTGTAGTAGGAAGCTTGCCAGCAAGCCCTGAAGTTTACGACGGGTGCTAGGTGCTACGTTCGCTAAGCCGACCCTTTGCATAATTTCATCTATGACGGCCACATCTTCGGGGCGCTTCGGATCAACCTTGCAGGATAGGACCTCTTCAAGGACGGGAGGTCGAAAATAGTTATGCTTCTTTTGGGAGAGCAGCTTGGCCATTAAGTCTTACCTTTCAAATCTGTTGGAATGCCTCTGACAGCACAAAGCTACGCCCTACGGCGAAACCTCACGGCTAGGCAGTTCGATGGACCAAGACAGCAGAATTGCAGGAAACTAGGCGGACCTATCCTGTGGCCTTTGTCTTGGTGTTTTGGGGTATTCTGCCGGGTGCGTGCCTCAGGCTGCTACACAATCAGAGCAATCTCGGAGCCATCTTCTTTCCGGACCATGCAAAATATGAACCCACAGCAGAATTTCAAGACAAACGGGAGGAATTGGCTTGATCGAGGATCAGTCGCGGGCCGCAGGAAAGGGAATGCCCCTACAACAGCCAACCCTTTGATAGCATATCAGGTGTATATACTCAAACCACACACAACAGGTTGATTTTCTGTCGGTGTCAGGCTCAATTTGTAAGCCCTGCGTAACTAAGTCTTTTCGCTAAAAGTGTCAGAGGTGTTATCGCGTCAATGTCCCAAACGGCCCAGAGCTATATTTGCCACTTTTCGATGTTCGGTCGCTCACTAGTTTTCCTCAATCCTCACGGCAGTTCCAGAGGCCACCAACAGCACCATGCTGCCCGCTGCGCTAAGCTCGACATAATCGAGGTCCACACCTACCACTGCGTTCGCCCCCACCTCGTACGCTTCCTTCTTGAGTTCGTAGAGGGCTGTGCGACGTGTGTCCTGCAGCGTCTTTTGAACGGCCTTTGAGCGTCCACCTACGATGTCTCTGACACCTGCGAACAAGTCTTTGAAGATGTTCATACCGAAAGCACACTCTGCCGTAACAACCTCAATGCGCTTAGTGATTTTCAAGCCCTCGGGATAGGTCTCGGTTGTGAGCATGACAGAGTTAATTTTACACTCATGCTCCTCAATCCTTTCTTTCTCGGCTTCAGCCCGTGCCAGTCTTTCCTGTACACTTTCATCGCTATAATCAGCACTCTTGGGTCCGCGACCGCTAAGGCAATCGGTGCAACGTTCATCGTTTCCTTTATTAAATACGGTCAGTTTTTTCCCACAAGCGGCGCAAACAGCCATCATTCCTCCACGAGCTAAAGCGATTATGTTACCTTCGCTCAAATGAGTGTCACGGGCAAATCTATCAATCAAGAGGCTCAGCTAACCAAAGCAAAAACGGGCGATGCAGCCTCTCTACGCCCATCAAGAGAACCCCCTCACGCTCAGTATAAGGCTCATACAGCACCATCTCCGCATTTAGGCTACCATTGTGGCCAAATGGAGCTAATGTCGCCCTACGGTCTTATTTTTCACCTTTCCCACTTTAGGTTTTCTACCGCCTCAGACAGCACCTCAAACGATACACCGCCAGAATACAGCCCGTAACTCATCGTATTCAGATCATGCCCTAGCAGCCGCGCACTGACGTTCTCAGGCACCCTGCCCGTCCGTAGCCCCGACAACAGTACGAAAAGCGGCAAGATCAATCTGACATTTGGTACACAAAAACATCCGCATATGGTACACAGAACAAAGCTGAAGAAAAGTTAAGCCATTGTTTTTGATATATTCTGTAAATTCCTATAGCCCTACCGCCGGAGCCAATTAACTTAGAACCTGAGATGCTTGTGTGACGCCTTAGTGTGCGGAACCAACATGCGTATCCAGCATGAACATGTCTCGCCCAGGCCCCCAGTACGAGACGCCTGCTGCTGCAAACGGCGGCCCCCCACATTACCCCTCCACTTTCGCACCTCTCTCCCATAAAAGCTGTAGGGCTAGGGGCGCAGGGCACTGCGCTCTTTGGACAATCGGAGTGACCGCAGCGTGCTATTCAGTTCGGCCCAGTTCGTGTTTGCGTTCCTGCCGCTGGCGCTTGTCGGTTACTTCGCAATCGCCCGTCTCCTTGGGGCCAAGGCCAGCCTGTGGTGGCTGGTGGCGTGTTCCCTCTTTTTCTACGGGTATTGGAAGCCGGAATACCTGCCGCTTTTGATCGGTTCGGTGGCGGTCAACTTCCTGATCGCGCTGAATATCCAAGCCAGTGTCGCACGCGCGGGCCCTGCTTTACGCTCAGCCTTCGTGTTGCTCATATTTGGTATTGCGCTCAACCTCGGTCTACTGGGCTACTTCAAATATCTGGCCTTCTTCGTCACCACGCTCAACAGCGTTGCGGGCAGCGGTTTGGAGGTGCCAAACCTCCTCCTGCCGCTCGCGATTTCATTCTTCACGTTTCAGCAGATCACCTATCTCGTCGACAGCTACAAAGGCACGGCCACACGCGGATCGGCGCTCAACTACATTGTTTTCGTGACCTTTTTTCCGCAGCTGATCGCCGGACCCATTGTGCATCACAAGGAGATGATGCCCCAGTTCATGCGTCGCGCGACCTCTCAGTTGCGTTGGAAAAATCTGGCTGCGGGCGCCATCATCTTCTCGCTGGGCCTGTTCAAAAAGGTGGTGATCGCAGACACGTTCGCGGTCTATGCGGATGCGGGCTATGCAGATCACATGCAACTCACCATTCTGGATGCATGGATCACGACGCTGGCCTACACGTTTCAGCTTTATTTCGATTTCAGCGGCTATAGCGACATGGCCATCGGCTGTGCGCGCATGTTCGGCATCCGTCTGCCGCTGAACTTCTTTTCACCCTATAAGGCTCTGTCGATACAGGATTTCTGGCGGCGCTGGCATATCACCCTATCGCGGTTCTTGCGCGATTACGTCTACATCCCCCTTGGTGGCAACCGACATGGCGAGATGCGGGTGAGCGCCAATCTGATGACCACATTCATCCTCGGCGGGCTGTGGCATGGCGCGGGCTGGACCTTCCTCATCTGGGGGGCCATTCACGGTGCAGGGCTTGTCATCGGGCGCATGTTCGCGATGACGGGGCTGCGCCTGCCGGTGGCCCTGAAATGGGCGCTGACCTTTCTTGTGGTCCATCTGGCATGGGTGTTTTTCCGCGCGGAGAACATCGCGCAGGCCATGGACATTTTGCAGACCATGTTCGGGTTAAACCCGGCGGCCATGTCTGGCCCCAAACATGTGGTGATCGAAGGGGCCAGCACGGCGGGCAAATATCTCGCGCTGGCGATGATCGTGGTCCTTGCCCTGCCCAACACCGAGCAGTTTTCGCGCAATATCGCCCCCCTGTGGAAAACGGTCTTTGCCGCCATCCTCTTTGGGGTCGCGTGCATCTTCATGCTGATCTCGCGCAGCGAGGTTTTCTTGTATTTCAACTTCTGAAAGAGTGCGCCGCATGTACCCACGCCGTCTGAGGATCTTTGCCGCGATCGCAGCCGCCATCCTGCTGAGCATACCTGCGGCCAATCTTGCGCTGCGTGGCTATCTCGGCGGTGCGCTCTGGCCCCGGGAGACGCGCGATCTGTGGTCGCTGGATCGGGTCGAGGGCAATCTGGCCTATTTGCTCATGTCGTGCTGCGAGACGTCGCTCGCCCCAGACCGGGTGCGCATCGGGCGGGAGGGCTATCTCTTTTTGGGGGATAAGTTCGAGGATGTGATGCACAAAACCTCGGGCGCGTGGCAGCCGCCTGAGGGTCTGATCGACGCCCGTGCAGCACAGTTGGCGCGGCTTCAGCGCCGGATTGAGAGCGCGGGCGCCACCCTCACGGTCGCAATCGCGCCCAACAAACATTCCGTATACCCTGAAATGCTGCCCGAGGATGTGACGCCCGCGCCCCAGACCACCACGGATGATGTCATCGCCCGCGCGGCTGAGGCCGGGCTCTCCATCCTCGATCTGCGCCCCGTTCTGCAACGGCTCAAACCCTCGGTGCAGGTCTATATGCAGACAGACACCCACTGGACCCGTGCCGCCGCCGCTGTAGCCTATGACAGCCATATGGAGGCCCTGCGCGACAGCTCTGGCGCGGCGGACACGCCCATACGCTACAGTCTTGAGCCGGTCCAGCGCCCTGCGGGAGACCTCGCGGGGCTGCTGAAGATGCAAGATCTCTACGCGGCGGATTTCGAGACTGACTATACCATACAGTTTGAGACACCGCTGAACTCCTGCATTGCCGAGATCAACGTGCTATCCGGCGTCGAGGGCGCATGCGTGCCCACTGCAAGCGGCGAGGTCTCCGCGGGGCGCTCGGTCCAGGTCACACGCACCGCTGGCGCGCCCAATGAGCAAACGCTTCTGATGCTTTGCGATTCCTTCTGCCACGCCGGCTCAAGCCTTTTCACGGCCAGCTTCACGACCGTCTATCACGCCCATTGGAAACATCTGGATGACACTGCATTGGAGCGACATCTCGCAGCCTTCGCGCCAGATATCGTCATTCTTCAGATGGTAGAGCGCGACGTGGCTATATTCTCTCTTGGCAGGGAGTGACGCTGGGGTCGCGAGCGCACGCCGTCAAGACGATAGAAACCGGGCCCGAGGGATATCCCCTCCGGCCCTTCTGCGTTTCAGGTCCAGTGTGCGACCGAGCGGCGCTCATAGCTTTCGCGGAACTGCCCCGTCGAGATCGGCATCAGCTCGCCCGTGCCCCAGTCGAGGATCACGGCGTATTTGCGCACGGCGTCCATCTCGTTGATCTTGCCGTCCTTATACATCTGCGCGACCTCTTCGGGGTCGGTGCGCGCCCAGGCCACTCGGTTGGCGCGGATATGGGCGCGGGCCGCCTCGGTGCCCGCCACGTCGATCTCATAGTCGAGCATATCGGCATCGTTCACCTTGATCACCAGGCCGTAATCCAGCTCGGCCCGGCCAACTGACACATACTCGTCGATGACGTCTTCGAGCACATGCGCAAGGCCGCCAACCAATTCAAAGACAAAACGACATCCATCAATCAGCTTTGGCA
>ERZ887849.1553-NODE-1553-length-21173-cov-33.812198_pt1 | contig 21173 bp, 17 predicted proteins | sample MGYA00521267_ERZ887849 | MGnify/ENA primary metagenome ERZ887849 (study PRJEB32303, sample SAMEA104408601) | aquatic metagenome | biome: Brackish water; feature: Pelagic; material: water | place: Baltic Sea | collected 2014-06-06T16:11:00 | depth 2,863 m ... | reverse complement strand
AATTTGGTAAAATCACTACTGAAAATGTTGGTAAAAGATTAGCAATAGTTTTAGATAACGCTGTAATTAGCGCACCTCAGATTAGAGAACCAATAACTGGTGGTACCGGAACAATTTCTGGAGGTTTTTCTTTCCAAGAGTCTACAGATTTAGCATTGTTACTACGTTCTGGTGCTCTTCCTGCACCAATTAACATTGTTGAAGAGAGAAGTGTAGGTCCAGATTTAGGAAAAGATTCAATTGAAGCCGGTATTTTTTCTTTGGCTGTTGGTTTTATTCTAGTGATTATTTTTATGCTTATTAAGTATAAAATATTTGGTCTAATTTCTAATATTTCATTAATTTCAAATTTATTTATGCTTCTCGGTGTAATGACCTTGTTAGAAGCAACCCTTACTTTACCTGGAATAGCGGGTATTATTTTAACAGTAGGTATGGCAGTAGATTCAAATGTGCTGATATACGAGAGAATTCGTGAAGAACTTAAAACAGAAAAATCAATCATACATGCTTTTGATACAGGTTATAACAAAGCAAAAATAACAGTGATTGATGCCAATATAACAACATTAATTGCAGCAGCTATATTATTTGTATTTGGTACAGGTCCTGTTAAAGGCTTTGCGATTACTTTAGGCGTTGGGATAGTTACTACTTTATTTTCGGCATATTTTATAGCGAGACACCTTACATCACTAGTTGTTCTTAATGACAGAGAAGGGAAGTATTTTAAATTATAATGGAATATAAAATTAATTTTTCAAGTTTATTTAAAGTTGCTAATATAATTTCTCTTATAGCAGTACTGGTAAGTATTTTTTTTCTTTTATTTAAAGGATTGAATTATGGCGTGGACTTTAAAGGTGGAACATTGTTAGAGATAAGAATTGATAATCCAAATATAGAAATTCAAGATATTAGAAATTCATTAAAGATTAAAGATTTAGGAGATGTAAATGTTAAGCAGTTTGGTAAAAAAGGAGATTTTCTAATTAAGTTTGAAAAAAGTTCGAGTGAAAATGACCAATTTATTGGTGAATTAAAAGAAGAAATATCCAAATCACTTAATACGGAAGTTAATTTTAGAAGAGTGGAAAATGTTGGTCCAAAAGTTAGTAGTGAGCTTTTGAAAAATGGACTTACTGCAATTGCATTATCTTTAGCTGCAATGTTATTTTATATTTGGATTAGATTTGAATGGCAATTTAGTCTTGGGTCCATAATTGCCCTAATTCATGATGTTATTATTACTTTAGGTATTTTTTCAATTCTTTCGTTTGAAGTAAATCTTTCAATTGTAGCAGCTGTTTTAACAATTGTAGGCTATTCTATGAATGACACGGTAGTAATATTTGATCGTATAAGAGAAAATCTTTTAAAATTTTCAAAAATTGAAATTAATGAAATAGCTAATATTTCTATTAACGAAACACTTTCAAGAACATTAATTACTTCACTTACAACTTTAGTAGCATTATTATCAATATTCATTTTAGGAGGTGAAATTTTAAAAGGTTTTTCCTTCGCTATGATTTTAGGTGTAATAATTGGAACTTATTCTTCTGTATTTGTCGCCAGTCCAGTATTAAACTATTTTAAAGTTTCTCAAAAAACTTTGCTAAAAGAAGAAGAAAATTAATATAAATTTTGAGCTGCTACCATTGAAAGTAACATTGGTAATGAGAGTAATGTATTTGTTCTTGAGAACAACATTGCTGTTCTTGCTGATTTTGCTTTTTCTTCAGGTGAGCTTTCAACTATACCTAAAGCTCTTTTTTGATTTGGCCAAATAACAAACCAAACGTTGTAAGCCATAATTATTCCTAACCACATTCCAATTCCGATTGCAGTATTTTTTCCAAATCCACTTCCAATACCTAGCATTAATGCTTGATGTACATAGCCATTTAAAGTGGCAACGATCAATCCGGTAACAATAGTAAAGAACGCAGCCCATCTAAACCAAAACAAAACATTTGGAGCTATTACTTTTGATATAGCAGGTTTATGTTCATCTGGAATTTTTGGCATTGAGGGAATTTGCACAAAATTTAAATACCAGAGTAATCCAATCCACATCACTCCAGCTAGAACGTGAAAGTATCTAAACAACCAACTCCAAAACAATCTATCAAATGCAAAACCGTCTCCAAAAAAATGAAGACCTAAAAATAATAAAAGCGCTAAAATAGCTGATGCGTGTATAGTTTTTGGTAAAGATTGTAATAAATTTCCCATATGATTCTCTTATAACACAATTTAATAAGATTAAGCAGTTTTTTTCATTGTGTCTTTAAATAGAATTTTCTTCAAAAATTCTCCTGTATAACTACCTTTAGTTTCAGATACTTTTTCTGGAGTGCCTTCAGCTATAATTTTACCACCATTAATTCCTCCCTCGGGACCCATATCAACAATCCAGTCCGCAGTTTTTATTACATCTAAATTATGTTCTATAACTACGACAGTATTGCCCGTATTTACAAATGCTTGCAGAATTTCTAATAATTTTTTTATATCGTGTGAATGAAGACCAGTTGTAGGTTCATCAAGTATATATAAAGTTCTTCCTGTAGATCTTTTAGATAGTTCTTTTGCTAATTTTATCCTTTGTGCCTCTCCTCCAGATAGTGTGGTAGCTTGTTGGCCAATTTTTATATATCCTAAACCAACATGTTTTAAAGTAATAAGTTTTGATCTAATAGATTGAATATTTTCAAAGAAAACGCACCCTTCATCAACCGTCATATCTAATACATCAGCAATATTTTTATCTTTAAACCTTATCTCTAAAGTCTCACGATTGTACCTAGTACCTTTGCAAGTATCGCAAGGAATAAAGACGTCTGGTAAAAAATGCATTTCATAGGTAATTACACCATCACCCTCACAAGTTTCACATCTTCCTCCTTTAACGTTAAAAGAAAAACGACCTATTTTATAACCTCTTGCCTTAGCTTCAGGAAGAGAAGCAAACCAATCACGTATAGGCCCAAACGCACCTGTGTATGTAGCTGGATTTGATCTAGGTGTTCTTCCTATAGGCGATTGATCTATATCTATAATTTTATCTATTAATTCTGTGCCTTTATAGTTTTTAAAAGCTTTAGGCGTTTTTCTAGATTTATTATTGTTTAATATTAAGTTTAATGCGTTAAATAAAGTGTGCAAAATTAAAGTTGATTTTCCACTACCAGAAACTCCAGTAATACAAGAAAAAGCTCCAATGGGTATTTTTAAATCAACATTTTTTAAATTATTACCTGTAGCTCCTATAATTTCTAAAAACCTTCCATTTTTTGCAACTCTTCTTTTTTTAGGTAAAGCAATATATTTTTTTCCTGATAAATAGTTTCCAGTAATACTTTTTTCATTTTTGATTATTTCATCATAATTTCCCTCAGCAACAATTTCACCACCATATAGTCCAGCCTCAGGCCCTAAATCAATTATGTGATCAGCATTTTCCATTGTTTCAGTATCGTGCTCAACCACTATGACTGTATTTCCAAGATCTCGAAGTTTTTTTAAAGCTGTAATTAATTTTTTATTATCTCTTTGATGCAAACCAATTGACGGCTCATCTAAAACATATAAAACACCAGTCAAACCAGACCCAATTTGAGAAGCAAGTCTAATTCTTTGGGCTTCACCACCAGATAAAGTTCCTGACTCCCTTGAAAGTGTTAAATAATTTAGACCTACATTTAATAAAAAATTTAATCTTTCATTAATTTCTTTTAATATGTGTTGAGCAATCTTTTTATCTCTATCATTTAAAATTGTATTTAAATTATCAAACCATTCTTTTGCTTCATCAATAGATTTTTTTGTCACCTCACTTATATTTAAATCATTGATTTTTACACAAAGAGCTTCTTCTTTTAATCTATATCCTTTACATTTTTCACAGTTTGTTTCACTTTGATATTGTGAGATTTCCTCTCTTTTCCATTCACTATCAGTTTCAAGATATCTTCTTTCTAAATTATTAATCACTCCTTCAAATGTTTTTTTAGTAGTGTAACTTTGATAGTTATCATCATAGGAAAATTTTATTTCTTCCTCATCTGATCCATAAAGAATTATATCTTGAATTTTTTTTGGAATTTTTTTCCACGGTTCTGACATTGAAAATTTATAATGTTTAGCTAAAGATGCTAGCGTTTGTACATAATATAAAGATGTTGATTTAGCCCAAGGTTCGATAGCACCGTCTTGTAAGCTTTTTTTATCATTTGGTACAACAAAATTAGGATCAACATTTAAATTATGACCAATACCTTCGCACTCTTCACAAGCACCATAAGGGCTATTAAATGAAAATAATCTTGGTTCTATTTCTTCAATCGTAAAACCACTTTCTGGACAAGAAAATTTCGATGAAAATGTTATAGATTCTTTTTTTCTAAATTTTTTTGGTAAAGTTTCGTCTTCATATTCTACATTTAAAAGTCCACCTGAAAGATTTAAGGCAGTTTCAACACTATCCGCCAGCCTATTTCCGATGCTTGAATTAATAACAATTCTGTCAACGATTATTGAGATGTCATGTTTGGTTTTTTTATTTAAATCTGGGAAATCATTGATTTCGTAGTAGTTTCCATCAACTTTAATTTTTTGAAACCCTCTTTTTTTATAATTTAAAATTTCTTTTTTATACTCACCTTTACGACCCCTAACTATTGGTGCCAGAAGGAATATAGTACTACTTTTTGGCAATGTTTTTATTTTATCTACCATTTCACTAACAGATTGGGATACAATTGGCTTTCCTGTAAATGGAGAATAGGGTACGCCAACTCGAGCGTAAAGAACTCTCATATAATCATAGATTTCAGTTACTGTAGCTACGGTTGATCTTGGATTTTTTGAAGTATTTTTTTGTTCAATTGAAATAGCTGGACTAAGTCCTTCAATTAAATCAACTTTTGGCTTCTTCATTTTATCTAAAAATTGTCTGGCATACGCAGACAAGCTCTCAACATATCTTCTTTGTCCCTCTGCATAAATCGTGTCAAAAGCTAAGGATGATTTTCCAGATCCAGATAGACCTGTGATCACTACTAATTTCTCTTTAGGAATATCAACGGAAACATTTTTTAAATTATGTTCTTTAGCGCCTTTTATAATGATTTTTTTCATCTCGTTTTATACCCTAATTAATAATGAACTTATAATTTGGTTGTTAATATGATATAAATTTAATTGTTATTAAAGAACAAATCGCATAGTAAGACTTAAAAATATGGCTGGAAGTTTAAATAAAGTATTATTAATCGGAAGACTAGGAGCTGACCCTGAAATCAAACAAATGGTTAATGGCAAAAGTGTCGCAAGGTTAAGTGTAGCTACTAGCCAATCATGGAAAGATAAGTCTACAGGAGAAAGAAAAGAAAAAACTGAATGGCACCGAGTTGTAATTTTTAATGAAGGACTTGTTAATGTGGTTCAACAATACTTAAAAAAAGGTGCGAACGTTTACATTGAAGGTGCTCTTACTACCAGAAAATGGAAAGATGAATCTTCTGGTCAAGACAAATATTCTACTGAAGTTGTACTCCAAGGCTACAATTCATCTTTAACAATGCTTGATGGACGAAGCAAATCTGAAAGTTCTAATTTGGTAAGTGAAAATAAAAGTTCGTTGCCTAACGATGATTTTCAACCATCAAATAGTGATTTAGATGACGAGATTCCTTTCTAAATTTAATGGAAAAAGCATCTACCCAAAATAATAATTCTTTTAAACCAATTTTAGTCTCAGATGAGATGAGTTCATCATACTTATCTTATGCTATGAGCGTAATTGTTAGTAGAGCTCTGCCAGATGTACGTGATGGCCTAAAACCAGTTCATAGAAGAATAATTTATGCCATGTACAAAGGGGGTTACGATTGGTCAAAACCTTTTAGAAAATCAGCAAGAATAGTTGGGGATGTAATTGGTAAATATCATCCACACGGAGATCAGTCGGTTTATGATGCTCTTGTAAGGCTTGTTCAAGATTTTTCAATGAGCGTTCCATTAATTGAAGGCCAAGGAAATTTTGGATCTATCGATGGAGATCCTCCTGCAGCTATGAGATATACTGAGACAAAATTAGGTAAAATCTCACAATTTTTAACTGAAGACTTAGAGAAAAATACAGTTTCATATAGAAAAAATTATGATGAAACAGAAAATGAGCCAGTTGTTTTGCCATCTCAGTTTCCAAACCTTTTAGTAAATGGTGCCGGAGGTATAGCAGTAGGGATGGCAACTAGCATACCACCTCATAATTTAGGAGAAGTTATTGATGCTACGAATGCTTATATAAGCAATCCTAATATTACTATTGCTCAATTGATGAAGCATGTTCCAGGCCCTGACTTTCCAACTGGAGGTGTAATAATTGGAACTGACATTATTAAGCAAGGCTATAATAAAGGAAGAGGTTCTTTTAAAATCAGAGGTGAGATAGAAGAAGAAGTTTTAAAAAATGATAGATCAATATTAATCATTAAATCAATTCCATATCAGATTAACAAATCAGTTTTAGTTGAGCGTATAGCTCAATTAGCTAGAGAAAAAAAAATAGAGGGCATTAGTGATATTAGAGATGAATCTAATAGAGAAGGTATAAGGGTTGTAATAGAATTAAGAAAAGGTATTGAGGGTGAAACAATTAGAAGGCAACTTTATAAACAAACAAGCATTGAGAGTTCATTTGGTTTTAACACTTTAGCAATTGTTGATAACAAACCTAAAATTTTTAATTTAAAAGAATTTATTTCAGAGTTTGTAAAATTTAGAGAAGAAACAGTTACTAAAAGAGTAAAATTTGATTTAAAAAAAGCTGAAGAAAGAGCTCATATTTTAATTGGATTAGCTACAGCGGTTGAGAATATTGATGAAGTTATTAAAATTATTAAGAATTCAAAAGATACTGATTCTGCAAAAAAAAACTTACTTGCAAAAAAGTGGAAAATTAAAAAAAGTATTAAATTAATTGCTTTAATAGAGAATAAAAAAAACGCAGGTAGTTACAGCTTATCTGAAACTCAGGTTGACTCTATTTTAGAATTAAGACTTCAGAAATTAACTGCCTATGGAATAGGGGAGATAGAGAGTGAAATTAACAAATTATCTGATCTTATTGTTGAATATAATAAAATTTTAAATTCAAAAAAAGAACTATACAAGTTAATTAGCGAAGAACTTTTAGAAATTAAGACTAGATTTGCTGTTCCTAGAAGAACTAAGATAACTGATGCTGAACTTAACTATAGCATTGAAGAAACAATTCAAAAAGAGTCTGTTGTAATAAATATTACAAATCAAGGATATATTAAAAGAAGTCCTTTAAGCAGCCTGAAAACACAGAAAAGAGGTGGCGTAGGAAAAACTAGTATTGTCACTAGAGACGAAGATTTTGTTATACAAATTTTCACGGTTAACACACATACTCCTGTTTTATTTTTTTCTTCAGAGGGTTTAGCTTACAGATTAAAAGCTTGGAAAATTCCAGAAGGAAGCGCAAGTTCAAAAGGTAAGTCTTTATTTAATATTTTACCTCTTAAAAATCATCAGTCGATTAGTTCTATAATGCCTTTACCTGAAGATGAAAATTTATGGAAAAATTTATTAGTAGTTTTTGTTACAGCTAACGGAAACGTTAGAAAAAATAGTTTAGAAGATTTTAATAATATTAATGCAAATGGTAAAATTGCAATGAAATTAAATACAAATGATAAAATTGTTGGTGTTAAAATATGTAATGATGATCAAGACATAATGTTAAGCACAAAAAAAGGTAAGTGCATAAGATTTAATGCTAAAAAATTAAGATTGTTCAAAGGAAGATCATCAAAAGGGATTAGAGGAATTCAATTAGCAGAAGATGATAAAGTAATATCTCTATCAATAATAAATTCACCAAAACTTGACGCTAAAGCTATTAAGAAAGATGAAAAATTACAAAAGGGATTAAATACATACGTTTTATCTATAACTGAAAATGGCTATGGTAAGAGAACTTCTTACCTTGATTACCGAGTAACTAATAGAGGTGGAAAAGGAATTATCAGCATTATTAATTCACCACGTAATGGTAATGTTGCTTCTACTTTAATAGTTAGCGATAATGATGAAATAATTTTATCTACTGACAAAGGAAGTGTTATGAGATGTTCTGTAAAAGATATTCGAGTAGCAGGAAGAAATACTCAAGGAGTGACAATTAAAAAATTGAGTGGTGCTGAAAAAGTAGTTTCAGCAATTAAAATAGAAGATAATATAAACTAATATATGAGAAATGCTATTTATCCAGGCACTTTTGATCCTATTACATTGGGACATGTTGATGTAATCCAAAAATCCTTAAAACTTTTTGATAGAATTGTTGTTGCTGCAACAAATACGAAAAATAAAAATTACTTTTTTCCAGTTGAAAAGAGGATTGAAATTATTAAAAAATGTTTATTTTCAGATTTAAAATTAAATAAAAAAAAAATTTTAGTTATTCCTTTTAATACTTTGACTATTAATTTATGTAAAAAATATAATTCACAAGTTATAGTAAGGGGATTAAGAGCTGCCTCTGATTTTGAATATGAATTTCAATTAGCTGGAATGAACAAAAGATTAAACAACGCAATAGATACAATATTTTTAATGTCAGATGTAGAAAACCAAGTTATTTCGTCAAATTTTGTTAAAGAAATAGCAAAATTAAAGGGAAATATTAATAAATTTGTTACAAAGTCTGTTATAAAATTTGTAAAAGAAAAAATCTAATGAAAAAATTATTTTTAATTTTTATTTTTTTTTATTTATCAATTAACATAACCCTTGCGGAGGAAAACAAAATGATTTTAAAATTAAAGGATGGTGAAGTTGAAATAGAACTTTTTCCTAAAGTTGCACCAAATCACGTAAAAAGATTTCAAACATTAGCTGATGAGGGTAAATATGATGGAGTTGTATTTCATAGAGTAATTGAAGGTTTTATGGCTCAATCAGGTGATGTTAAGTTTGGGAATTCTAATTCGGCTAATTTTAATCTCGATTTAGCAGGCACAGGTGGATCAGATCTACCTGATCTTAAAGCTGAATTTAGTGATGTTGCACATGATAGAGGTGTATTATCAATGGCTAGATCATCTGATCCTAACAGTGCAAATAGTCAATTCTTTATTGTTTTTGAATCTGCTCCTCACTTAGATAGAAACTATACTGCCTTTGGTAAAGTGGTAAAAGGCATGGAGTTTATTGATAATATAAAAAAAGGTGATGGTCCTAATGGCTCTGTAGATGATCCAGATAAAATAATAAGCCTTAGATCAAAAAAATAAATTTTTAATGAATGAAAAGAAATTTTCATTTGAGTTAATAACTCAAGATGAAAATGCAAGGTTGGGGAAAATCTCTACACCAAGAGGAGACATTGACACTCCAGCTTTTATGCCAGTTGGTACACTTGGTACATTAAAAGGTATTTTTACTGACGATGTTCTTTCCACAGGAACACAAATTATATTAGGAAACACTTATCATTTAATGATTAGACCAGGAGTTAATATTTTAGATCAATTTTCTGGTTTGCATAATTTTATGAATTGGCAAAAACCTATACTAACTGACTCTGGAGGTTTTCAAATTATGTCGTTAGCTAAATTAAATAAAATAGATATTGATATAGGAGCAATTTTTTCTTCTCATATAGATGGAAAAAAATTTGTCTTAAGTCCAGAAAAAAGTATTCAAATTCAAAAATCAATTAATTCAGACATTATGATGGTTTTAGACGAATGCCCCAGATCGACCACAGATCTAGAAAAATTAAAAAATGCAATAAACATTTCCACGCTTTGGGCAAAAAGATGCAAAATTGAATTTGGTAAGAACGATCAAAAGGCTCTATTTGGAATTATTCAAGGAGGATTAGATCAAAAATTAAGATTAGATAGCCTAGAAAAATTAGAATTAATTAGTTTTGACGGATATGCAATGGGCGGACTTGCGGTTGGAGAAACACAAGATGAAATGTTTGGTATTTTAAATAAGACTGTAAGCTATATGCCAAAAAACAAACCAAGGTATCTTATGGGTGTTGGCACACCCTCAGATATACTCGGTGCTGTAAAAAGTGGAATAGATATGTTTGATTGTGTTTTGCCAACCAGATCAGGACGAACAGGATTAGCTTTTACCTGGCAAGGTAAAGTCAATTTAAGAAATGCTAAATATCAAAACGATAAAGAGCCTCTTGATAGAGAAGCTTCAATTAGAAATTTAAATTTATACTCAAAGAGCTATTTAAATCATTTGATTAAAACTAATGAAATATTAGCTTCAATGCTAATTTCTCTACATAATATTAATTTTTATCAACAATTTATGAGCGAAATTAGAAAACAGATTAAAGAGGGAAATTTTAATAACTTTTATAACAAATATATTAAAATCTTTAATTAATTAGAATTTTTGTTTGAATTCTAGGTATTTTATATATAAAAGAAATTTCTCTTTAGGGCCCTTAGCTCAGTTGGTAGAGCACTTCCCTTTTAAGGAAGGTGTCGATGGTTCGAGTCCATCAGGGCTCACCACAATTAAGCTCTTTTAATTGGCGGGTATTTAACAATTACCTCCGTAATCCAATTGTTTAAGTTTTTAATTCTGTTTTGGCTAGAAGGATGGGTGCTTAAAAACTGAGGAGGTTCTTTACCTTTATTGCTTTCAGACATTCTTTCCCAAAGTTTTACTGACTCTCTAATGTCATATCCTGCAAGGGATGCAAAAATTAATCCTAAATAATCTGCTTCCGTTTCTTGTTTTCTTCCAAAAGGATTGAATATTCCTAATTGAAATATATCCATACCACTAGCTTGACCAACACTATTTCTAGTTCTGTTTATTGCTCCACCTAAAAAAATATCTGCTATTTGAGTGCCTAAATTTACAGTTAGAGCTTGGCTAGCTCTTTCAATTGAATGTTTAGCTACAGCGTGGGCAATCTCATGACCCATAACAGCTGCTAAGGCATCATCATTTTGAGTAATTTTCAGTATGCCGGTATAAACAGCAATCTTTCCACCAGGCATGCACCAAGCATTCTTAACTTTATCATTATCTACTAATATGTAATCCCATTCAAAGTTGCTAGTAGGGTCAGTTCCATCTTTTTTTGTAAAGAAAGCAGAAACTGCATATTCAATTCTTTTACCTATATCTTTAATCGTTTCTAATTCTTTCCCAGAATTTATTAGTTTTGTTTTTGATCTGAAAGTTTCATACGCCGCGCTTGCTTGACGATTAATTGTAGCTTCTGGGTAAATAGAAAGTTGTTTTCTCTCTGTGATTGGTACAGTTGTACAAGAAGGAAGTATAAGACTGCAACAACCACAGCCAAATAGCTCAATAAATTTTCTTCTATTTATGTTATGAATCATATAAAAAGTTAAATAAGATGATTTTAAATAATAAAATTTTAATTGCAATTTTTATATTGTTAGTAATTTTTATTGTTTATTCTAGCTATCATTAATGCCAGCAAATAAAAAAAAGTCTCTTTTCAGAACTCTAAGAAACTATTTTATCACAGGAGCAATAGTACTTATACCTATCGGCATAACTATTTATTTAAGCATATTTTTAATAAAATTTTCTTCGAGATTATTGCCAGGTAAAATTAATCCAAATAATTATCTGCCATTTGACATACCGGGTATTGAAATATTAATTACAATAATTTTTATTACAATTGTAGGAGGAATTTCTTTATCTTTTATTGGGAAAAAAATTTTAGAAATTTTTAATAATATACTCAAAAGAATTCCAATTTTGAGAACCATTTATTCTGCTGTTGGTCAATTAACAGAAAGTTTTGCACAAACCAAAGGTACAAAAAAGAGTGTAGTCTTAATTGAGTACCCAAGAAAAGGTTTGTGGGCAGTAGGCTTTGCAACAAAAGATAATAAGGGAGAAATTTCAAAAAAAACTAACGAACAATTAGTCAATGTATTTGTTCCCACTACACCTAATCCAACTAGTGGTTTTTTGTTGATGGTACCAAAAAAGGATATTGTTTATTTAGATATGTCTTTTGAAGAAGCTTCAAAATTTATTGTTTCTGCTGGCACATCTAATTAATAAACATTAGGCTGAAATTTTCTCTTCATCAATTAAATCCACTTTATCAAAAAGTTTCAATAAAATTTCGTATTTTGAATCATTTAGATTTTTTGGATCAAGTTTGTTGATATTTTGTGAAGCTAAATTGAAGAGATCTTCATGATGCACAGGATCTGCAATTTTAAATAATTTAATGCCACTTTGTTTAAATCCAATTAAGTCACCATAACCTCTTAATTTCATATCCTCTTCAGCAATATAGAAGCCATCATTTGAAGATTTTAATATTTGAATTCTTTTTTTAGCATTTTGACTAAGTTGGTTCTTAAATAAAAGTATACATGTAGAATCTTTATCACCTCTACCAACTCTACCTCTTAATTGATGAAGTTGGGCTAATCCAAATTTATTTGAATTTTCTATAACTATAGTAGTTGCGTTAGGAAAATCTATCCCAACTTCTATTACGGTAGTAGAAACAAGAATTGATATTTCATTATCTAAAAACTTCTTTAATACTTTTTCTTTTTCAATTTGATCAAGAGAACCATGTATCAAACCAATTTTTTTTGGAAATTTTTTTTCAAGTAAATCAAAGGTTTTTTTTGTAGAAGTAAAATCTAACTTTTTTGAGTCTTCAATTAGTGGACAGACCCAAAAAACTTGTTCATTTTTATTTAATTTATTTTTAATAAATGGCCATAGATCATCGATTTTATTCTCAGGCTTACTTAACGTTAAGATTGGTTTTCGGTGTAAGGGCTTTTCAACTAATCGGGAAGTATCCATATCACCATAAATTGACATCATCATAGTTCTTGGAATAGGTGTTGCCGACATTAATAAGAGGTCGCAATTTTTGTCTCCTTTTTTTGCAAACATAAATCTTTGATTGACACCAAATTTATGTTGCTCATCTATTATAACTAATCCCAGTTTATTAAAATTCACAGTTTTTTGAAATAAGGCATGAGTACCAATTAAAAAATTTATTTTATTTTCCTCAACATCTTTTAAAATTTTTTTCTTTTTATCTCTTTCAATTTTACTCGTTAGTAAATCAAATTTAATATCAAGATTTGCATCCTTAATTAATTTTTCAAAAAGTTTAAAATGTTGTTCTGCTAATATGGACGTAGGAACCATTAAAGCGCATTGGTAACCAGCCTCAATAACATTAATTGCAGCTATTAATGCAATTATTGTTTTTCCCGAACCTACATCACCTTGTAAAATTCTAAACATTCTTTGTGATGATTTTAAATCTTCGTTAATTTCATTAATTATTATGTTTTGTCCTTTAGTTAATTCGAATTTGAGAGTGTTAATTATTTTTGAGCTATAGGACTGACTAAAATTCTTTGTTATTTTTTTTACTTTTTTTATTTTATTTCTATTTTTGGATAAAAATAAACTATTTGCAAAAATTTCATCATAAGCTAAACGTCTATAGGAAGCAGAGTTGATATCATTTTTAGTATTAGCATTGTGTAAATTAATCATCGATTGTTTCCAATTTAAAAATTTCATTTTTTTTATAAAATCTTGATCATGCCACTCATCTAAGTCTGGAATATTTAATAAGATATTTTCAATTATTTTCCTGTAAACCTTCTCTGTCAAACCTTCTGTTAAAGAGTATTTTGGAATTACCGATTTAACATAATCAATTTTATCAACTGTGGTTATGTAATTTGGATTTGTAATTTGATATCTGTTCTTAAAATAATTTACTTTACCACTTACAACGACCCATTCATTTAATGGTAAAATTTTTCTAATATATCCTTCTTTGCTATTAAAAAAAATTAAATCTATTTCACCATTGTTATCGCTACACTTAATTCTATTAGGTAAGTTTCTTATTCTTGGAAAATTATATTTTAGAACTTTAATTTTTAATGTAAAAATTTTTCCAATTTCAAGTTTGTCAAGTGTAGTTGTTTCAGATCTATCTGTTTGTGAATAGGGTAAGTTCCAAAGCAAATCATTAATTGTATTTACTTTTTTTTTTTTAAAATAGGTTGAAATTTTCTTACCAACCCCATTTACCGAGGTAATATCTGCAAATAAAAAATTTTTATAGTTAGTTGGTTTCATTCACTATTATATAATACAATATAACTATGGATAAATTAGAATTACTTAAAAACAAAATTAAATATAGATCTGGTTATAGAGGTACAAAAGAAATGGATATTTTATTAACATCTTTTGTAAAATCAGTAATTAATGAACTCGATGAAAATAAATTAGATAAGTTGAATGATTTCTTAAAATGTAATGATGAAGATATATATAATTATTATTTAAATGGTACTTTAATACCCAATTTTGATGATGATGAAATTCTTAATTTGTTTAAAGAATTTAAAATTTAACTGGCGGAGAGGGTGGGATTCGAACCCACGAACGAGTTGCCCCGTTGCTGGTTTTCAAGACCAGTGCTTTCAACCGCTCAGCCACCTCTCCATAATCAGCATGCCCTTATTACTATCAATACTACTAAATAACAATATTGATTAGTTTAATTCGATCTAGTTTTGAGTTTTTTTTTATGTTAGTTAAAAAAATGCCAATAATTGTTAAAAAAATATTTTTAGCACTATTTTTTTTCTTTAATTTTTCCTTATTACAAGCAAATCCAGCAAATTTTAATTTATGGTTAGATAACTTTAAAATCAAAGCAAAAAAAGAGGGTATATCACAAAAAACAATTGAAGATGCACTAAGCGATGTTCAATATATTTCAAAGGTAATAGAATACGACAATAGACAACCTGAATTTTTTGAAAAAACAGATGTTTATATAAGTAAGAGAGCCAATAAAAGAGCAATTGATCAAGCAGTCATACTTTTAAAAGAAAATCAAAATATTTTTAACAAAGTAGAAAAAGAATTTAATGTAAATAAAGAAATATTATTAGCTTTGTGGAGTACAGAAACTAATTTTGGAAAAAATTTAGGTAAAATGGATATAATTTCATCCCTTGCAACTTTAAGTTTTGATAAAAGAAGAAGTGCTTATTTTACAAATGAATTAATTACATTGTTGAAACTTTTAGACTCACAAACAATTAAAAAAGATACTTTATACGGGTCTTGGGCAGGTGCAGTAGGTAATTTTCAATTTATGCCATCAAGTGTAGCTAATTATGCCATAGATTATGACAAAGATGGTTACATTGATCTGAAACAATCAAAATTAGATGCTATAGGATCTGCAGCTAATTACATTAATAAAATAGGTTGGAAAAAAAATATGCCTTGTTTTGATAAAGTTAATTTTAGCAAAGATATTAGTTCAAAATATTTTAATCATTCAGCAAGAAATATCTCTAATAAGAAAAAAGTTTCTAATTGGAAAAAGATAGGAATTAATTTTATTGATCAAGATGAAAATAAAAATAATTTTTTGGCAGCTCTCGTATTGCCTGATGGTGATGGTACTTCACCAAAGTTTTTAGTTTATGATAATTATGAAATCATATTAAAATGGAATCGTTCTTTAAGATTTGCTTTATCAGTATGCACATTGGCGGAGTCAATCAAAAATGAAATATAAAATTGTTTTTTTATTATTATTTTTATTTTCTTGTACTACTCAAACATCAACCTCTAAAAAATCATCTTCATACACTGCTAAAGGATTTGCTTATATTTTACCTAATAATTTATCTCCAAAATCATTAGACAAAGAAACATATTTCATTTCTCATAATAAATTTAAAATAGGCACAAAAATAAGAATAATAAATCCAGATAATAAAAAGTTTTTAGAATTAATAGTTAAAAAGCGAATTAAATATGATGATTTCTATAAGATATTAATTTCCGAAAGCATTATGCAAGAGTTAAATTTAGACCAAGATTTTCCCTTTATCGAAGTAAATGAAATAAAGATAAATAAGTCATTTATTGCCGAAAAGGCCATAACTGAAAAAGAAGAGCGACTCATACCGAATAAAGCTCCAATAGAAAAAATTAATATTGATAATATTTCGATTAAAGAGCAGGGATCAAAAAAATCAAAAAAAACAAAAACTTATTCAATTTTAGTTGCTGATTTTTATAGTCAAGAGTCCGCTGAGCTTTTAAGAGATAGACTTGCTGAAGTTTTAGCTGCCTCTAATTACCAAATGATAACTATTAATAAAAAGAATGACAAATCCTTTGAATTGTTGATGGGACCTTATAATACTATCAATAAGCTTAAAAATGATTACAATATTTTAAGCCAATCCAAATTTGAAGATTTAGATATTAAAATAAATGATTAAACTTATAAAATATTTTTTTTTAATAAACCTAATTGCATTATCAAGTGCTTTTGCTAATCCAAAAATTATAGCAAAAACTGCAATTCTGTTAGATTATCATACTGATAAAGTTTTATTTGAAGAACAGGCAGATCTAAGCATCTATCCAGCTTCAATGACAAAAATCATGACTACAATTGTAGCTTTTGATTTATTAAAAGCTAATAAGTTATCTTTAGATGATAAAATTTTAATTTCAGAAAAAGCTTGGAGAATGTCTCAAGCAGGTTATTCATCAATGTTTATAATGGTAAACGATCAAATAACAGTTGAAAATCTTTTAAGAGGCATCATCGTAGCTTCTGGAAATGATGCTTGCGTTGCTTTAGCTGAAGGAATAGCTGGATCAGAAGAAAACTTTGTTCAATTAATGAATGATAAAGCGGTAGAAATTGGAATGGTTAATACTCATTTTGCAAATTCTTCTGGAATTAATGATGTTGAAAACTATTCTACTGTTAGAGATATAGCACTTATGTCAAAATATTTAATAAAAAATTACCCTGAATTTTATCATTATTACGCAGAACAAGAATTTACTTGGGAAAGAACGGGCGGCGAACCAATTACTCAACCTAATAGAAATTTATTACTATTTAGAAACCAAGGTGTAGATGGAATTAAAACTGGCCATTTATCTGTAGAGGAATACTCATTAGCAAGTTCTATGAAAAAAGATACCAGAAGGTTAATTGCTGTAGGTAGTGGTTTTAAAACAATCGCGTCTAGAGCAAGTCAGTCACTTAAGTTACTTAATTGGGGGTTAACAAATTCTGACACTTTTGAAATTTCAAAAAAAAATGAAACAATTTTTGAATTAAAAACATGGTTAGGTAAAAAAGAATTTGTAAAGGGTTATACAAATGAAGATGTTTATTTTACTATTGATAAAAAAGACCTAAAAGATTTTAATGTTTTTTTAGAATATAATGGACCTATAAAAGCACCCATTAAAAAAGATAATGAAATTGCTTTAATAAAAATTTATAATAAGGATGAGCTTTTAAAAACAGTCCCAATATATTCTAGCGAAGATGTTAAGAAAGTTAACTTTTTAGCAAGCCTTTTAACGTCTTTTAATTATATGATTTGGGGAGATGCTTAAAAAAAAATTTTTCTTTATTGTTTTTGAAGGAACAGAAGGAACTGGAAAAAGTTATCAAATCGATAAATTATACAGATCATTAAAAAAACTTAGATACAAAGTAATTAAAACAAGAGAACCTGGTGGATCAAAGACAGCAGAGTTAATTAGAAAAGTTATATTTTCCAATAAATCAATCCAATTTGACAAATTAACAGATTTTTATTTGATGAATGCTGCAAGAAATGAGCATGTAAAAAAAACGATTTTATTTGCTAAAAAAAATAAACATATATTAATTTCCGATAGATTTACTGACTCTACTTATGCGTATCAAGTTATAGGTAATAAAATTGATAAAAAAATAAATTTAATAAATCAAAAATATATTTTGAAGAATTTAAAGCCAAACTTAACAATAGTATTAAAAGCTAATATGAAAGCTATTTTAGCAAGAATAAAAAAAAGAAAAAAAAATAATAAGTTTGATAAATTAAAGCAAAGCTTTTATAGAAAAGCTCAAAACGCATATCTTTCTCTAGCCAAAAAAAACCCTAATTATTTTGTGTTCGATTCATCTGAAAATACACCTCTTTTAGAAAGAAAAATTTTTAATTTAGTTGTCAAAAAAATTAATTAAATGCTGTTTCCATCTACTTTTGATCCTTTGTTAAACCCTAAACTTTTAGCTTTGGATGAACAGTTTGATCAATTAATAAATTTATATGAAAATAATAAATTTCCAAAAGTACTTCTGTTAAATGGAAAAAAGGGTTTGGGTAAATTTACTTTAATAAATCATTTTTTGAATTATTTATTTACTAAAAATGAAAAAGAAAAAAAATATAACATTACAAAAAAGGAAATAAATACTAACTCTAAATTTTATTCCTCTTTATTAAATCAAACTTCCCAAGAAATATTATTTTTAAAAGCAGAAGAAAATAAAAATATTAAAATTGAGGATGTTCGAAATTTAAAACAAATAATTTCAAACACATCATTAATAGATCAACCAAGATTCATTATTATTGATGAAGTAGAATATTTAAATGGTAATTCTGCTAATGCTTTATTAAAAATACTTGAAGAGCCAAGCTTAAACAATTTTTTTATTCTAATAAACAATCAACAATCTGATTTACTAAAAACAATATCATCTAGATGTTTAGCTGAAAATATATTTATGCCGTACAATAAGAAAAAAGATGTTATTGATTATCTAATAAATTTAAATCAAATTAAAAATATTATTATTGAAGATAAATCCTTAACTCCTGGTACTTTCATTAAATTTAATTATATATGCGAAAAATATGAAATTACTAATGAGCAAAGTTTAGAGAATAAACTTAACTTATTATTAAATTTGTATAAAAAAGATAAAGATAAAACTATTATCAGTTTAATATATTATTTTATCGATATCCATTTCTTAAAAATGATAAAAGAGAGATCTATGAAAACAGACTATTTGCTGAAAAGAAAATCTATGATATTTGAGAATTTAGATAACTTAACCAAATATAACCTTAATATAAGTTCAGTTCTAAACGATATAAATTTTAAACTTCAAAATGTCTAAAAATTTTTACATTACTACTCCAATTTATTACCCATCTGGTAACCCACATATGGGACATGCTTATTCAAGCATTGTTGCTGATGTTTTTGCAAGATTTAAAAAGCTCGAAGGTTATGATGTTCATTTCCTAACGGGTACAGATGAACATGGTTTAAAAATTCAAAGAGAGGCTGAAAAAAAAAATAAAGATGTAAAAATTTTTTGTGATGAATTGTCGGAAAAATTTAAAAAATTAACAAAAACCTTAAATCTTTCTAATAACGACTTTATTAGAACTACAGAATCAAGACATCACGAGTCCGTTAAAGCTATTTGGAATAGACTCCTAGAATCTGGAGATATTTACTTATCTAAGTATGCTGGTTGGTATTCTGTTTCTGATGAAGCTTACTATACTGAAGATGAAATAATCCAAGATGGTGATAAAAAAATATCTAAAACCTCAGGATCAGTTGTTGATTGGTTCGAAGAAGAATCTTATTTTTTTAAACTTTCAGCATGGCAAGATAAATTATTAAATCATTATGATAAAAATCCAGAATTCATCTCACCCAAATCAAGATATAATGAGATTTATCAATTTGTTAAGGGTGGATTAAATGATCTATCTGTAAGCAGAACTTCTTTTAAATGGGGCATTCCAGTTCCAAATAATGACAAACATATTATTTATGTATGGTTGGATGCCTTAACTAATTATATCAGTGCTTTAAATTTTCCTAACACTGATGATCCGTTGTATAAAAAGTTTTGGCCTGCCAATATCCATATTATAGGTAAAGATATTTTGAGATTTCATTCAGTTTATTGGCCCGCTTTTCTTATGGCTGCTAAACTACCTCTTCCATTAAAAGTATTTGGTCATGGATGGATTTTATCTGATGAAAAAAAAATGTCTAAGTCTCTAGGAAATATTTTAGATCCTTTAGAAATCATAGAAAAGTATGGAATTGATCAACTAAGATATTATTTATTGAAAGAAGTTTCGCTTGGAAATGATGGAAACGTTTCAATGGAAAATTTAAAAAATTGCATTAATAATGATTTAGCTAATAATTTTGGTAATTTATGTCAAAGAGTTTTTTCTTTTATTGAAAAAAATTGTGAAGGCAAACTACCTAAACCAAGTAATTTAGCTGTAGAAGACATAAATCTTATTAATAATTTAGTTAAAAAAGTCCCAGACTTAATTAATGATATGAACCGACAAGATTTAAATAATTATATTAAACAGGTTGTTGAATTTTCTTTTGAGGCAAATAAGTACGTTAATGACTTACAACCTTGGGCATTAAAAAAAACAGATCTTAATAGAATGAATACCATTTTATTTTCTATTGTATTGCAAATTAAAAATATTAGTATTTTATTGAGTCCAATTATTCCTATTAGCAGTAATAAAATATTAGATATTCTTAATCTTAAAAATGAAGATAGATTGATTAACTCTATAAGTGATAAAGATTTATTTGATCATGAAAAACCCTTTCAAAAAACCTCAATTCTTTTTAAAAAAATAGATGATGATAATTGATTCCCATTGTCATCTTGAATACGAACCAATGGCTTCTAATTTAGAAGAAGTCATTAAAAGAGGTGAAAACAATAACGTTAAGTTTTTTTTGAGTATTTCTACTACCGATGATAGCTATGAAAAAATATTAAAAATTGTAGCTAAGCACCCCTCTATTTATGGAACCTACGGCATTCATCCCCATGAAACAAAGGACTATTCAATGCTAACATCAAGCGAAATTATTAATAAAATTAATTCAAATAAAAAAATAATTGGTATTGGTGAAAGTGGACTAGATTTTTATTACAATCATTCCGATAAAGATATTCAAATAAAGATATTTAAAGAGCATATAAAAGCATCACAAGAAACAGGTTTACCTTTAATTGTTCATACAAGATCAGCTGAACAAGAAACATTTGATATTTTAAAAAAAGAAAAAGAAAAAAAAGATTTTAAGATTTTAATCCATTGTTTTACAGGCTCGCATCAATTTGCTCTAAAATTAATTGATTTAGGATGTTATATTTCCGCAAGTGGTGTAGTGACATTTAA
>ERZ887849.1548-NODE-1548-length-21212-cov-6.191946_pt1 | contig 21212 bp, 19 predicted proteins | sample MGYA00521267_ERZ887849 | MGnify/ENA primary metagenome ERZ887849 (study PRJEB32303, sample SAMEA104408601) | aquatic metagenome | biome: Brackish water; feature: Pelagic; material: water | place: Baltic Sea | collected 2014-06-06T16:11:00 | depth 2,863 m ... | reverse complement strand
CTTGGCCGAATGGTCAGCACGATCCGAATGGCAAAGAGCCGACCGAGGGACCGGCGCTTTTTTGAGGGAGCTTGGATGCACCAGAAAGATGGGCTTTACTACTTTTCCTATTCCACCGGAGACACGCATTTTCTCGTGTATGCGACCGGCACCAATCCGCTTGGACCATTTACTTATCAAGGACGAATTCTAGAGCCAGTGATCGGTTGGACGACGCATCACTCCATCGTGGAACACAAGGGGCGCTGGTTTCTCTTTCACCACGATTCTTCACTGTCCGGCGGACAGAACAATCTACGCAGCGTGAAGGTGAAAGAGCTCTTCTACGATGATCACGGCAAGATCCTGCCGGTGGAGTAGATCGCGATATCGAATCTACGGTTTCGGGGTGTCGGGTAGATGACCTTGGCTGACAGCGTCATCGATCATGTGCAGAGCGTAATCCCACAGGCCGGTCGAGCCATCGGCGACGTGTTGATTGCGGGCGAGCACACGATCTTTGGTGATCCCGTGTTTCCGCCAGGCGTGGCCTTCGGTGAGCATGTTGAGAAGCATGGGATGGAAACGATCACAGGCGGCGGCGAATTTTGATTCGGGAGTGTTCATCGCTTCAAATTCATCCCAGAGCGCACGGTATTCCTTGGTCTGATCGACGGGCAATAATCCGAAGATGCGATCAGCGGCGATGGATTCGCGTGCGTGCTGATCGGCCATGTTTTTCGTATCGTAGGCAAAGGTGTCGCCGGCATCGATTTCGACGAGGTCGTGGATCAGCACCATTTTTAGCACGCGGAGCACGTCGAGAGGCTGGTGATTGGAATGCTCGGCGAGGGTGATGATCATCAACGCGAAATGCCAGCTGTGCTCAGCGCTGTTTTCATCGCGTCGGCTCTGCGTGAGCACGGTTTGGCGGAAGACTTCCTTCAATTTATCGGCTTCGATAATGAAGCGCATCTGTTGTTCGAGCCGAGAAGCAGGGGATTCCATGTAGGTAAATTTGGAGGATTTATTGAATTGGGGCGAGTGCGGACTGGAATAGGCATTTTAAATGTGGAAATCAGGAAAACTGGAATCGGAGCTGAGCCACGGAATCCACGAAAACTCAGTGCCCTCGGAACACACCGAAAGATGAAAAGGTGGGGTAAACTCGATCTTCTTCCGTGCATTCCGTGGGCGATCCTTATTCTAATCTGGGTTCGTGAGTTTAGCATATTTCGTGGTTATTAATTCCGGGATTGGATTCCTGATTTCCAGCTTTCCACATTTATTCAGGTTCTGAATGGGATCGGTTCAGTCGACGTTTTTCATCCGCACTTTGCGGTGAGAATGACTATTCGTGTCATAGGTGGCAGGCCGCGGTCCGACATTCGAAATTCCCTTTGCGTTTTAGGGGGTAATGAATTTTCAATTGCACCCTTTTTTACATGAAAGTCCTCGTAGCCGATAAAGTCTCACCCAAAGGAGTTGAATACCTGCGCAATCAGCCAGGTCTCAATGTCGTGGAGGCTTATTGTTCCTCGCCAGAAGAAATCCTTTCTCTGGTGAAGGATGTGCACGCGATTGTCGTGCGCAGCGAGACCAAGATCACGGCGGAAGTGATCGCGGCCGCGCCGTTACTCAAGGCAGTTGGTCGTGCCGGTGTCGGCGTGGATAATGTCGATGTCGAGGCGGCGACGAATCGAGGCGTGATCGTGATGAATACGCCCTCGGGGAACACGATCGCGACGGCGGAGCTTACTTTTACTCATATCCTCTGTGGCGCCCGCCCGGTGCCTCAAGCGGCGGAATCGATGCGTGCAGGGAAGTGGGATCGAAAAGCATTTTCGGGCATCGAGCTGTTTCGCAAAACGCTCGGAGTGGTTGGGCTCGGTCGCATCGGCGGCGAAGTCGCCAAGCGTGCGCAGGCTTTTGGTATGCGAGTGGTGGCCTACGATCCGTATCTCGCACCGAGCCGTGCGAAGGCGATGCAGGTCGAGGGCATGTCCATGGATGAACTGCTCGCGCAGAGCGATTACATCACGGTGCACATGCCGATGACGGAGACGACGCATCACATGATTGATGAGGCGGCGCTCGCGAAGTGCAAAAAGGGCGTGCGACTTTTCAACTGTGCTCGAGGCGGTATCATCAAGGAAGCGGCGTTGATTGAAGGACTGAAGTCCGGACAGGTCGCGGCGGTCGGTCTCGATGTTTATGAAAGCGAACCATTGGCCGAGGATAGCGAGTTGCGCTCGTTGCCGGGAGTTTCCCTGACCCCGCATCTCGGTGCCTCGACGGCGGAAGCTCAGGAAAGCGTGGGCATCGAAGTTGCCGAACAGATCGCGGATGTTTTGAAAGGCGGCGTGATTCGCAATGCGGTCAACATGCCTTCGCTTGATGAAGCGACGTTGAAGATCGTGGGACCTTATCTCGATTTGGGCGAAAAGCTCGGCACGCTCGTGCAGCAGATGGGGCCGGAGCAGATCGATTCGCTCAATATAACTTACTGGGGAAAGATCGTCGATCTGGATACCAATTCAGTGACGCGTGCGATTCAGCGCGGCTTTCTTCGCAAGATCAGCGGCGATTCTGTGAATTATGTGAATGCGCCGATATCGTTGAAACGTCTCGGTGTGAAATCGCAGGTCGTGAAATCGACCGACGATGTGGATTACACGGATTTAATTTCGGTGGAAGCAGTCGCGGCCGATGGTTCGGTGCACGGCGCGAAGGGCACGTTAGTCGGTAAGACCGGCAAACCGCGCATCGTGGAGATCAATAATCTCGAAGTAGAAGTCGAAGCGCAGGGTAAACTGCTCGCGCTGGAGAATCACGATGAGCCGGGCATGATCGGATTTGTCGGCATGTTAATGGCGAAAGACGGCGTGAATATCGCTAATATGTCGCTCAGTCGGCAGATGCCGGGGCAAACGGCGCTCATGGTCATCAATTTGGACAGCGAACCGAGTGCGGCGGCGCGCGACGAAATAAAGTCGCACCCGGCGATAAAATTGGCGAAATTTGTTCAGCTTTAACCACGACGAATGATTCCTTCGATCTTCATAGCCGGCGCGATTGGTTACCTTTTGGGAGCACTCCCATTTGGCTGCCTCGTTGCGCGCGCGAAGGGAGTTAATATTTTCGAGCAGGGCAGTAAGAGCCCGGGTGCGACGAATGTGCGGCGGGTATTGGGAGCGGGACCGGGTAATATCGTGTTTGCGCTCGATGTGCTCAAGGGCGTGGTCGCAACGGCATTGCCGAGACTTTACGTGGCTTGGGCCAATGTTGAGGGCAGCGAAGCTGCGATGATCGATGCGACTCCACTTTGCGTGGCAGGTGTGGTGGGTGCGTTGCTTGGACACTCGTTTTCGTGCTTCACAAAATTTCGTGGAGGTAAGGGCGTGGCGACAGGGGCGGGCGGATTCTTCGTGCTCATGCCAGGGGCGACCGCGATCACGGCGGTCGTTTGGGTCGGGACGTTCTACGGCACACGCTACGTTTCGCTCGCTTCGATGTTAGCCGCACTTTCGTTGCCGCTCTCCGCATTGCTGTTGGGCACACCGCTGCCGCTGGTTCTGTTGGCGTGGCTAATCGCAACTTTCGTCGTTTATCGACATCGGGAAAACTGCCGTCGCCTGATCAATGGCACGGAAAATCGTTTCGGTAAAAAGAAACCGGATGACTCTCAAACATGAGCAAAGAAAAAGTGATCACTATTGGCCTGTGCGGATTTGGCACGGTCGGGCAGGGAGTCTGGAAGCATCTCAAACGTTGCCGCCCCGATCTTGAATCGCGACTGGGCGGGCCGATCAAAGTCGGTGCTATCGCCGTGCGCGACCTCAAGAAGAAGCGTGAGGTCAAGGCTCCAGCTCGACTGATCAGCGCAGATGCGATGGCGGTAGCGACCGATCGGAAGATCGATATCGTTTGCGAACTGATCGGCGGCACGACGTATGCGAAGAAACTCACGCTGGCAGCATTGCGTGCAGGGAAAGTTGTGGTTTCGGCCAACAAGGCGCTGATCTGTGATCACGGCGCTGAAATTTTCAGGACAGCCCGTAAGCACGGTGGGCATTTCTTTTTCGAAGCGAGTGTCGCTGGTGGCATTCCGATCATTAAGGCGCTACGTGAGGGATTGGTCGCGAATAAGTTTCCTCAGATCTACGGCATCCTCAACGGCACGTGTAACTTCATCCTTACGAAGATGGAGGCACTCGATGCGCCGTATGGCGACATCCTGCAGGACGCCAAAGACATGGGGTATGCGGAAGCTGACGAAGCGCTTGATGTGCAGGGCTGGGATACCGCGCACAAGGCTGCGATCATTTGCTGGTTGGCGCATGGCGTCTGGATCGGCTCCGACAAGATGATTGTCGAGGGGATCGAAAAAATCACACCTCAAGATTTCAAGAACGCTTCAGCGCTCGGTTATGAGATCAAGCTGATCGCGATCATCAGCCGAGACTTTAAGAAAAATGAAATCTGCGTGCGCGTTCATCCCACGCTGTTGCCTGCGGGTAATGTGGTGGCGAATGTGAACGGCGTGTTTAACGGCGTGTCAATCACAGGCGATGTCGTTGGCACTACTCAATACATTGGGCAGGGCGCTGGGCAAGATGCGACAACGAGTGCGGTGATCGGTGATATCGCCGATGCAGTGGCGTTAATTCGCAATGGCAAGGGGCTGCATTTGTCCGAGGTATCTCCATCCGAAGAGAAGCAGGTGCTTAAGCTCGCGCCATTGGAAAACATTCGCAGTTGCTACTACTTGCGCCTGACGGTCCGCGATCAACCGGGGGTGCTCGCGAAAGTCACTGCGGTGATGGCGAAGCACAAGGTGAGTATCGCCAGCGTGATCCAGACATTATCCGAATCGGAAGGCACGGCTTCGCTGGTGCTGACCACCCACGAAAGTGATGAAAAAGCGATGGGAGCGACACTAAGTCAGGTCTCTCGGCTCGCGGCTGTGGTCTCGAAACCACTGCTCCTTCGCATCAGCGATTTTACCGAATAAGGAATTTTTAAGATGGCACGTATTGTCCAAAAATATGGCGGCACCTCTGTCGGTGACGTCGAACGAATCAGAAAAGTCGCCGAGCGCATCAAGCTGACTCGCGATCAAGGCAACGAAGTTGTCGTGGTCGTCTCCGCTCGCTCTGGGGTGACGAATGAATTGCTCGCGCGAGCCAAATCGCTCTGCGACGAACCGAGCGACCGCGAACTCGATATGCTCCTTTCCGTGGGCGAGCAGGAGACGATCGCCCTGACCGCGATGGCCCTGCATGGCATGGGTGTCGATGCGGTGAGCCGCACGGGTGCGCAAGCCGGTATCTTTACCGATAAGGTGCATACCCGAGCGAAAATTCAGGCGATTAAATCCGAGACGATTGAAAAGGATCTCGCCGAAGGACATGTCGTTATTGTGGCCGGCTTTCAGGGAATCAACGAGGATGGTCAAATTACGACTTTTGGTCGCGGTGGATCCGACCTCACGGCCATGGCCATGGCCGCCGCAATCCATGCCGATAAATGCGAAATCTACACCGATGTAGATGGCGTCTATACCGCCGATCCACGAGTGGTGACCGATGCCCGCAAGTTGTCTGAGCTGTCCTACGACGAAATGCTCGAATTGGCCTCCTCGGGCACCAAGGTCATGCAGTCCCGTTCTGTCGAATTTGCCAAGAAGCACAACGTCGTTTTCGAAGTGCGCTCATCATTTAATTTCAACCCAGGAACCATCGTGAAAGAAGAAGTCTCCTATATGGAAAAGGTCGTCGTCCGCGGCGTCTCCGTCGACAAGGATCAGGCGAAAGTTATCGTCAGCAATATTTTAGATAAACCCGGCACGTCGGCGAAAGTCTTCCGCGCGCTGGCCGATGCCAATGTGCTGGTAGATATGATCGTGCAAAACGTCGGCCGCCAAGGGATCGCCAATCTCACGTTTACGGTGCCGCAAGGCGATTCGCAAAGTGCAGTCAAACTGCTCGAACCCGTGCTCGACGAAATCGGTGGAGGGCAGATTGCAATTCATGAACATGTGGCGAAATTATCTGTGGTCGGCGTAGGCATGAAGACGCATTCCGGTGTCGCCGCGACGGTGTTTCAGGCACTCGCTGATAACGAAATTAATATCGACCTTATCAGCACTTCGGAGATCAAAATTTCCATCGTGATCGATCAGGATCGCGCCGATGAAGCTGCACGCGTGACTCACGCGGCTTTTGAATTGGATAAAATCGGGGACTAATTCGCGACGCGTCGTCATGCGCTATATTTCTACACGTGGGCAGACTGAACCGCTAAGTTTTTCCGATGCGGTGGCCACTGGCTTGGCGCCAGACGGTGGATTGTTTCTGCCGGAGACGATGCCTGATTTGTCCGCGAAGTGGCGTGAATGGGAGGGGTTGAATTACCCCGATTTGTGTTTCGAGTTCATGAGGCTCTTCGCCACGGATATTCCGTTGGAGACGTTGAGAGAAATCGTAGCGAAGTCTTACACTAAGTTCGCTCATGAGGAGATCGCGCCGCTAAAGAAACTCGATGAGAGCACCTACGTGCTCGAGCTGTTTCAAGGACCGACGCTCGCGTTTAAAGATTTTGCACTGCAACTCCTCGGTAATCTCTACGAATACCAATGCGTTTCGCGTGGGCAGACGATCAATGTGCTCGGCGCGACTTCTGGCGATACAGGTGCAGCAGCGATTCACGGACTGCTCGGTAAACCCGGTATAGCGATTTTTATTCTTTATCCCGATGGTCGCGTCTCGCCGTTGCAGGAAAGGCAGATGACGTGCACGGAGGCAGAGAATGTTTTCGCCATCGCGATCGATGGTTCCTTTGACGATGCGCAGGCTTCGCTCAAGGAGATTTTTGCTGATCAGGATTATCGGAAAGAGCACCGATTGTCGGCGGTCAATTCGATCAATCTAGCTCGTGGGCTCGCCCAGTGCGTTTACTACCTTTACGCGCTTTTGCGTTTGCCGAAAGAAGCGAGGGCCCGGGTAGAGTTTGTCGTGCCGACGGGTAATTTCGGCAATGTGCTCGCGGGGTGGATGCTCACCAAGATGGGCGTGCCGATTCCGGGCTTTAAGGTGGCGACCAATCAGAACGATATTTTGCACCGTTTGTTTACGACCGGGGAGTATCGCGTTGATGAGGTGCGGGCGAGCCTCGCGCCTTCGATGGACATTCAGGTGGCGTCAAATTTTGAGCGCTTTCTATACTACACACTCGATGAAAGTGCGGATCCCGTGCGAGAGGTAATGGCGAGTTTCAAGGCAACGGGCTCGCATCGTTTCGAGGGTTTTGCCCCAGCCGGATTCAGTTCTACGCATTGTAGTGACGATGAGATCCCAGAGATCATCCAGCGGGTCTATCGTGACTATGACTACGTGGTGGATCCGCACACGGCTTGTGGTTTTAAAGAGCTATCCCCCGATCGCGTGAGTGTAGTCTTGGCGACGGCGAGTCCGGCGAAGTTTCCCGATACGATTAAGGATGCCATTGGCGTCGAGCCCAAGCACAAGAGCTTGGAAGTGCTGAAGTCACGGCCGGTTAAGAAACATCTCGTAGCGGCGAATACAGCAGCGATCGCAAAGTTTGTTGCCGATTACGCGGTCTAATCAGGGAATCGATCTATGGCATCTCCGATCAGCAGTCCTCGCGAGGTTACCCAAGACAAGCCACGACTTTGGCAGGTTCGGGTCGCCGCTCTAGTGATCGTATTTGGTGTCTTCCTGTCTTACGCCAACAGCATCTCGACGCCATTCGTCTTCGACGATCTCAGAGGCATCGTGCACAATGAATCGATCCGCAAGTTGTGGCCTCTGACTGATGCGCTCAGTCCGCCGATGATGGCGACCGGGGCTGGAGGGAGGCCAATTGTTAATCTGTCTCTAGCGGTAAACTACGCGATCGGGGGGATGGATGTGCGTGGTTATCATATTTTCAACATGATCGTCCACTCCTTGGCGGCGCTGATCCTGCTCGGTCTTGTTCGGCGCACGTTGTTGCGACCTGTTTTGAGGGATAAGTATGGTGATCTCGCACTGCCATTGTCCTTTGCCGTGTCGTTTCTGTGGGCTCTACACCCTTTACTGACGGAATCCGTCACGGGCGTGATTCAGCGAACAGAATCCATGGGAGGACTTTTTTATCTGCTCACGCTCTATACGTTTATGCGCAGTGTTGAGGACGAGGACACTTTGCGTTGGCAGGTGCTCTGTGTGCTCTCGTGTTTGATTGGTATGGCGACGAAGGAGATCATGGCGACTGTGCCGGTGATCGCGTTGTTTTATGACCGCACTTTTGTGGCGGGCACTTTCAAGGATGCGTGGCAGCAACGTTGGCGATTCTACTCTGCTTTGATGGCCACTTGGCTTTTATTGGCCTATCTCGTAGTGATCAATGAGAGTCGTGGTGGGATGGTGGGCTTTGGTCTGGGAATGAGTTCGTGGGATTATGCGCTCACCCAGTGTCAGGCGATCATGATGTATCTAAAGCTATCGTTGTGGCCGAACCCTTTGGTGCTCGATTACGGTGATGGGGTGGTGAGTGGAGTCGGCGAGGTCTGGTTGCAGGGCATCGTCTTACTGACATTGGTTGCGGCGACTTTTGTGGCCCTAGTGCGGAAACCGGTCGTGGGCTTCGTCGCATTTACCGCCTTCTCTATTTTGGCACCTAGCTCGAGTTTCCTGCCATTAACCAGCCAGACTATGGCAGAGCATCGGATGTATCTGCCGCTGGCAGGTGTCGTGGTGTTGGTGATATTCGGACTTTACCGCTACGCAGGGAAGTGGGTGATTCCAGGTGCGATTGCCGTGTCGCTGGTGGCGGGGATAGCGACGGCGAATCGAAACAAGGATTATCGTTCGGTGGTCGCTATCTGGAAGGATACGATTGAGAAGCGGCCGGAAAATTGGCGCGCTCGTTCTAATCTGGGCGCGAGCTATTCAGAGTCCGGAAGATACGAGGAAGCGGTGGCGGAATTTAAAAAGACACTGCGTCTTGCCCCTGAAAATATCAATGCGACGTATAATATCGGTAATATCTATCTACGGATGGAACGCTACGAAGAAGCGATGGACCACTATCGGAAGGTGCTCGCTCTGGAGCCAAATCATGGAATGTCATACTACGGACTGGGCTTTTGTTTGGTGCGCACGAATCAAGTAAACGAAGCAGTGCAGGCATTCTTAAAGGCAAAAGAGATTCATCCAAAAGATGCGACGATTCTGCGGAGCTTAGCCAGCTCTCAGGCCTTTGCGGGGCAAAACGAGACTGCGATCACGAATTACGAAAAGCTGCTCAAGCTGATTCCACCAGATGCAGCTTTGGCGATAGAAGTAGCCGTGGTGCTAGGAGATGTTGGTCGTCATGCCGAAGCCCTTGATTATTTTCAGCAAGCTCTTCGATTGGATCCGCAAAATGCCCGGGTGCGTTTTTCCATGGGGCTTACTTTGTTGAAATTGGAACGTTATTTTACGGCGGCTAATGAATTCCGGCAGGTGATAAAATCCACTCCTGATCTACCAGAAGGACATCATGCGCTAGGCTTGGTTTTGATGGGGATGGAGCGATGGGATGACGCGGCCCGTGAATTTGAGACAACGCTAAGCTTGGATCCACAATATGATGAAGCTCGGCAGAATCTAGATCAGGTGAAACGGCTACGCGATATGCGACGCTAGTTCAGAGCATAGGCGCGAGCATTCGGCTGAGGTCTTCGGTCAGGGCGTTGAGGCGGGGGAAGCGGTGGTTTTGCGGAGGTTCTGCCGAGCTACATGAGGGCAGCAGAGATTGCGCCCATTTACTGATCTCGTGGACGTCGGGTTTAGTGTGGATGACCACACTGTTTTCAAAATTCACGAATAGGTTGTGCAGATCGCAATTGGCGGAGCCGAAGATGGCGATGCGATCATCGATGATGGTCGCTTTACTATGTAGCATAGCAGGAGCGAATAACTGCGCTTTCACTCCGGCTGCCCGGAGCTCTCGCACGTGGTGCTTGCGGGCAAAATCGGTGATCGGGTGATTGGACTTGGCGGGGAGGATCAGAGTGACGTCGCGTCCCGCGCGCGCCTCGACGATGAGGGAACGTTGGAGGACTTCGTCGGGAATGTAGTAGGGTGTGACAATGACGATGCTCATATCGGCGGATTGAACCATGCTCAACAGACCGTCGTAGAACGGATCGCCACGCACATCGGGTCCACTGGCGATGACTTGAAGCTCGGCCTAGCCTTCGATTCCGGCGACGCGAGGTGGTTGGATGTCTTCAGGCTGTTGATGACTGGCATAATACCAGTCTGCGACGAAGATCTCATTGATCATGGCCGCAGCTGGCCCCTCGATTTGTGCACCAAAATCAGATCAGCGTTGATGGTAGGGTTCGGGCCCGATGTATTGATTGGCGATGTTGTGACCTCCGACGATGGCGGTGTGCTGATCGAAGACCGCGATCTTACGGTGATTTCTCAGATTAGCCGAACTGCGAGACGTGAAAGGTAGGACGGGCATGAACCATTGCACTTCGCCTCCCGCTTCTTTGATGGCTTTGAAAAAGGAGTTGAAGATGAACATGCAACCGACCGCATCGATGAGCAGGCGCACTTGGATGCCCTCTTTCGCACGTTGAGCGAGCAGTTCGAAGACACGTCGTCCAACTTCATCACGCCCGATGATAAAGGTGGTGATGTGAATACAGTGCTTAGCCTCAAGGATGCCCTTTTCGAGAGCGTGGTAAGCTTCTTCGCCAGTTTTTAGAAGTGAGATGGCATTGCCGCCGACGGGTGGCGAACCTCCTCCGGTAGTGATGGCACGGGCGATGGGGTAATCGGCGCAAGCGGCCGGAATCACATTCTCCGGTAGACTGGGGAATAAACCGGTCTTTTTCAGAAACGAGTCGGCGTAGTTTACGACCTGCTAGTAATAGATAAAGCGGCACTCCGAGGTAGGGGATGAGCACGATGACCAGCAGCTACGCGAAGGTGTTGCCGGGTTGTCGTTTCTCGCGGATCAGCCTGGCAATCAGTAAAATCGCCAATAAAAAACCGCCAACCGTGAGGAGGTGCGAGAGGGCTCCATACAGCAAAGAAGTGATTGTTGGCTCGTCCATGAGGGAGTTTGCTAAGCGATATAAACAGGCTGATCGTGGAGAAGAATCCAGACGATGTTAAAAAAGCCTTGAACTCATCGCTCAGAGCAGCGAACTTCCGCCCTCAACTTTTGGTAGGATACTCAAGCGGCCAACGAGGGGAGACTGTAAATCTCCTGGTTTATACCTTCACAGGTTCGAATCCTGTTCCTACCACCACTCATAAGCCCCTGACCCTCTTAGGTTAGGGGCTTTTTATTGCATGAGTTAGAGCGATTCTCTGTTCTTCTCCCAGAGACTAACTCTCTCAATGGCTCAGTTTTCGTAACCCCGACCAGAGTTTTCCCGCCTCGGCTTTATCCGCGATTACGAAACCGACGGCCTGCTGCGAGATCTGCTGACAAGTTTTAGCCAGCAAGGGGATGTGCGATGAAATGCCTCCTTCACGTTTTACAGTGCCGCGCTGCTCACGTTCTACGTTACTGGCTGCCTTGACCGATCAGTCCAGCCTCTGCCTGCGTGGTAAAAAAATGGCGGCCGCCATTACGGGGAGGATGGTGCCGGAGGGCGGGAATCGGAGGACTTCGCACCCCCGATCGCCGGCTTCAATTCCGGCGCATAGGTGATAGTTCGTTCGAAGACGTTATGGGCCCAGAGGATCGCCACGCCGAAGGAAACGCCGCCAAGGATCAGCGCGACATTGACCAAGCCGTCAGCGTTGAAGGATACCTTTATTAGGATGGTGGAAATGACGAAACCGGAATTCCGAATTACCTTCGGAAAACTGTCGGTGTGGGAGAGGGAAAGCAGAAGCAGGAACACATCAACCATGATGAGAATCCCAAAAAAATCCTCGAAAAATATTTTGTTCACATTGGCGACGTTCACGGTCGCTCCACTCACCAGGAAAAACGTTTCCCAAGCCCAATGGGCAAAACTGAAGACGGCGAGACCCAGCAGCACTGGGACCAACAACAGACTGGTAATGTTTTTAAAATAGATGAACCGCACCAGATCAGGGGAATAAGACTCCGGCCGAATCTCAGGTCCTGGGCGGTTGCGGGCGAGCCGGTAAAAGAGGATGATGAGCAAAAAAAGAATCAAGGTCGCCGCGATATCGCACGTCAGTTGGAGATCGCTCGGCCGGCTAAACCAATCTGGGGTAAGCTCTAGATTGGCGATATCTTTGAAAATGCGGCGAACGATAATAAGCGTGATAATCTCATACTGCCTGGCGATGTATTGGGTGATCGACTGGGGCAGGTAGAAGACAAGAAGATAGACTTCATAAACCAAGATAAAGGAAAACGGCGTATAAATTGCCGCGACCGGATTAGTCAAAAGCTCGTCCAGATGATGACCGTGTGGCGGGAGCAAGTCTAAACTCCTCAGCCCGATCAGAAGCAGATGCAAAAGAAATGCAACCAGTGCAATGGCAACTACCAACCGTTCTCCGGCGTGGCGCGCCTTATTGGAGATCAAGCGTTCGCGAAGTGTGTTGTAGAGTGAGTTCAGAATGGAAGAAGTTTGTCGACTCGCAGTTTTTTCTAAGTGAGATTTTGGGCGTTTGGAGGAACTTTACCCAAACTACTCATCATAGTAATTAGATTAACTAACTGACTACATGTTGTGGCCAAAAAAATAAATAACTCAACCGCCAACTATGCGCGGATTATTATCGCCGAATATGGGTTTCACCGCCTTCAACCTTGGCGAAAAGATTGCCGGGGGTAGGTTTGCCGCGGCGATGCCACCAGTAAGTCAACACCATGTGCGGCATGGTCAGCGCCGCCAAGCCCACGAAAATAAGCCGGAGAATAAGGCTGTCTGGACTAAGTCCGTCGCCCCAGTGTCTGGCAAGTAAAGCGCCAAGCAGCAATGTCAGGCCCAGCACCGGCCAAGACTCCTGCCAAAGCCAGCGCGCGGCCATGCCGAAAGCGTGTGGCTGGCGCGCGGCCCCTAACGCTACGAGATGACGGATCGAGTGGACGACGCAAAAGTAAACGCCAAAGGCGGCCAGCGGGGGCCACAGCCAAAAAAGTAGGGCAAGGGAAGACATCTCCCAAGCCACCAGAAAATCCGCGCGCCGAGCGGCGGACGGTAGTGAGCGGCCCGCCGCGGATCGGAGGCGAAGACCGACCATTAGCGCGGTTGTGACCAACCAGAATGGGCTCACGAAACGTTCAAAAAAGTGCGTCAGGATTGCCACCTGCGTGCAACCGGCCGGCTGGCAAAGCTGGATAAACAGAGCAAGCGTTTCATCCGGATAAAAAGTTATCGGGCCGGCGATCGCCATGCCACCGCGGACAAAACATTCCCCGCCCCGCCGCCATCCCGCCAGGTTTTCCGTGTCACCCAATCCGAAGTGAATCCACGCAACGACCAAAAAAAGGCTCAGCGCCATCGCGGGGAAATAGTCGAAGCCGGCGACCACCAGCCCGGCCAGAGCGACATACAAGATCAGCGAGAACAAAAGTGCTAGCGGTCGAATCCCAACACTGCGCAAAAGGGTGATATCCAGCGCGCCGTGCGGGAGCCCGGTAAGCACCACCAAGACCGCAAGGACGAACAACTGCGGGCCTTGCCCCACACCGCTCAGCCAAGGCGCTAAAACCGGCAAAACCGCCAGGAGGATTGCGATGCAGAGATTATGCTTTTGGGCAAACTCTGGCCCCCAATCTGCGGAAGTGGAAGGTGTGGCGCTCATGAGCGGGCCGGTTTCACGGGTGAGCGCAGGGACGCCGCGGCAACCAGGAAAGGTCCAAGCGGAAGAGCTTTCATCACCGCTAGGCAATCAAGCCAGGTGGGGCAGGATTCCATAAAGCGAATCAAGCGCTCGGATTTTACCTTATGAAACAGTCGCCTCATGTATTCGGGCAGCCGCTCGGGATGCTGATCAATCGCCTTAATAAAAATAGCGTCCATCGTTCGCAGAAATATGTTACGAGCTCGGCCCCTTGGCAGATGGGGATAAGCCGCGGCTAGGGCGTCTGCTTCCTGTTGAATGCAGGTAAACGCGTATCCCGAAGAACTTCGCACCGCTCCTCCCCGCGTGCCAATTGCGGTGATCCGTCCGCCCGAGGTTACTTTCGGAAGGGCAAACATCGGAATGGTGCCTGTTTCCCGATGCAGAATTTCCCAGTCGGAGACGCCGATTCGTTCCGTGGCATAAGCCAGCACTCCAGCCTCCGAGAAAGCAGGATTTTTTCCCGCCGGGCATAACCACGTATCCTCGACCAGAAAGCTATCGGCCGAGAGCGGCAAAATATAGAAGAAGCGCACCCCGTTTTCGTTCGCCTGTCGAAAATCCATCAGAACCACTTTTTCAGGATTCCAGCGCGCGCCTGGGCAGCGAATTTCCATTCCGGTAAAAATTTGCCGCCAGCCCTCGGCGGTCTTGATTTCCGGCGGTCGGCTATCGTAAACTCGTCCGGCAGCGAAGGAATTTCCATCCGACAATGCGACCCGCACCCGTCCGGCGGACTCATGTAAAGCGACCACAGATTGACCCAAAGCCCACGTCACCGAAGGAGCTTGCGCCAGCAAGGTTTTCGCCGTGCAGTAGAGCTTGTCGGCAGGGATCCGCTGATAAGGAAACCGGTCGCAGCGTCGGACGACGGACTCCGGACCCGATCCCACCGCCCATTCTGGCCAGCGATGCGACACGCAGCCGATAAACGGATGAGGATGCACCGACCAACTGCACCAAGTCCGGTCGCGTTCGTGACTCGTTCGGGGGTCAATGATCAGAATTCGAGGCGGATTAGGCCGGGCCGCCAAACGCACCGCTAGGCTGAGACCAGCCAGCCCGGCTCCGACGATTGCAACGTCATATTCTGAGCTCACGAAGGGGGATGCCTCCCGCACAAATCGCCGAGCGCGATGTGTAGCCGGGCTTGGTGGCCCGTGTCCGGGGCGTTTTTAAACGGTGGAAAGGGCGACCACATACAGCGGAGAGCCAGCGTGATCCGTCGCCATTTTGGAACGACCGTGCGCCTTAAAACCGCTGTCGGCCCGAGCCGCAGGATTTCCTGTCCGATTTCCCGATAGACCCGGCCCGCGAGCCAAATCCCACGCCGGCTTTCATTGGGCAAGTAGTGCAGCCCGATGAAACCGCTGATAAAATACTCCTCCGCCAACTGGATAGATTGCCGCACAGCCGGCCACGCCGAGACAGGATCGCTCGCCAAACTCTCGGCGGTGATCCCGTGCGGCAACCATTCTTGCGGCAGGTAAATGCGCGCCAGCCGGGAATCATCGCGCACGTCTCGCGCGATATTGATCAATTGCATGGCAATCCCCAAATCCAAGGCATGCGGACCGGCCGCTGGGTCGGTGGCTCCTAAAATCTCCGTCATCATCAAGCCTACGGTGCCGGCCACGCCATGAGCGTAGCGCACCAGCTCGTCTTTGGTCTGGATACTTCTTGGTCCGGTGTCGTTTGCTAGCGCCGCCAAGAGCGCATCAACCGGTCGGTCATCATTCAGCCCGAGCGAGCGGTAGATTCTGCACGCGGGGCGATCCGCGGTAGGTAAAGCGCTACGCAGGGTGAGCAACTCAGCCTTGGCCGTAGCCTGATTTTCAGAGCCGTCCGCCAAATCATCCAACTCCCGGCAAAAAGCATAGAGACATGTCGCGCGATCCCGTTTTTGCGCGGGCAGGAAACGTGCCGCGAGGTGAAAACTTCGCCCATGGCGCGCCAGCACCTGATTCGCATCGGAGAGGTCGTTATTCACTTTTTCTCCCTCTTCGAGAAGAATATTTTCTACCACCTTGGCCGATGTGACCACGCCGGGCAAACCCGCGCCCGGGTGAACCCCAGCCCCAACGAAATAAAGCCCGGCAACGTCTTCGCTCTTGTTGTGAAAACGAAACCACGCGGACTGGGTGAGAATCGGGGATATTGAAAAACCGCTGCCCTGGGCGGAGAGTAGAGAATCGGAAAAATAATGGGGCGTGACAAAAAAATGGGAGATCACGTGGCTTCGAAGATCCGGCAATATCCGCTTTTCGAGCTGCTCAAGAATCAAGGCCGCATAGCGCGGGCCGACGACATCCCAATCGATGGCGGTTTTGAGATTTGGAACCGGAGCGAGCACATAGAAAGCGTCCCGACCCGGCGGGGCCATTCCAGGATCAGTGGCGGCCGGCCGATGCAGATAAAGGCTCGGGTCGTCCGCTAGTTTTCCGTGCTTGAAGATATCGTCCAGGAGCTCGCGGTAGCGTTCGCTGAACAGAATCGTGTGATGGGCCACGTCTGGATAAGTCCGGTCGGTGCCAAAATAGAGCACGAAAAGCCCCATGGAATAATGTAGCCGGTCCAGCCGCCGATCCGTCCACATTTTGCGGTGCATCGGCGCAATCAGGCGGCGATAGACATCCGGGGGATCATTATTAGCTACAACTAATCCGCAGGACTTCCGCAGGCCCGCGCCCGCGCGGAGGGCGACGACCCGCCCCGCCTGCACTTCGATTTCTGTCACGGTCCGATCACAGTGGAAACGCACGCCGTGGCGCTCTGCCAATGCCACCAACGATCTGACCAACTGCCCCGTGCCCCCCCGCGGATACCAGATGGCGCTTTTGATTTCGAGATAGTGAATCAGCGAGTAGAGTGACGAGGTGTTGAACGGATTTCCCCCGACTAGCAGGGGTTGGATACTGAAAAAACGTCGAAGCGAATCGTCCTTCAAATACCGGCAAACAAATTGCCAGACCGTGCGGTCGCCGCGTAAGCGCAGCAGCGCGGGAACACATTTGAGCATGGTGCTCAAGCGGTGAAACGGCTGGTCGCCCAAACGGGTGAAGCCTGCAGCGTAAAGCAGGCGGGAGTGCTCCAGTAATTTACCGTAACCCGCCGCGTCCTCCGGGCAGAATTTGGCGATCTCACTCCGAACCTCCGCCTCGGTCCCACCATAGTCGAAGGATCTTTGATTCCAGTCCACCATGCGATACCACGGTTTGACCGGCAAAAACTCAACGTGATCTTCCCGTTTTTCGCCAAAGAGCGCATACAGCTCATCGAAAAGAAAAGGCGCGGTAATGACCGTCGGTCCGGCATCGTAAGTGAACCCGTCTTGCTCAAAAACAGCCGCTCTTCCGCCCGGGCTTTGCCCGCGCTCCCAAACTTCCACCTCGTAGCCCATGGCCCGCAACCGCAGCGCCGCCGCCAACCCACCAAACCCCGAGCCTATGACGATCGCCGTCTCGCTGGCAGGTGAGTTCATGGAATTTGGCCGAGCATCTCCTTGGCAAGGTCTGCGAGCAGTTTGCCGGATTGATTGGGTATCGCATCGGCTAGTTCGATGGTCTCAAGCAAGCGGTCTTTAGCCAGTCGGGAGGCGAGGGCAAGAGCGCCAGCGGCGTGGCCCTGAGCTTCAAGAATGAGCAAGGCATTGTAACAATTCGGGCTGACCCCATCGCCCCGGTCTTTGTCCAGATCGTGGATGTCATCGAAGATCTGGTAGGCAACCGCAAAGGACTCCGCGCACTTCCGCGCTGTCGGGATGGATACAGTCTGTTCAGCCGCGATCAAAGCAAGTTCCAGGGGAAGGGCCAGCAACGCACCCGACTTGGCCCTAGCAATGGACGCGTAGTCCTGCCACGGATCGGTGCTCTTGGCCAGGGGGGTAAACTCACTGCATTGCCCGTGAATGGTCAGCGAGGCGGCGCGAAAAACCGAGCGGATTAAACTGGGGATACGCCCACTAAGGCTTAGATCGCCAAGCACGGCATAGGACGCGGATAACAACAAATCACCCGTGCAGATCGCGATGTTCGGGCCATAGGCGGCCACCACAGTTTTATCGCCGCGCCGATACTCTTCACGATCCACTATATCATCATGAACCAATGACGCATTATGGATCAACTCGGAGGCGGCAGCCAACGCCACGGCGTCTGGTCTCCGCAGGCCCAGTGCTAGCGCAGATGTCAGGGCCAAGCGGGCGCGAATACGTTGCCCGCCACATTCCAGATGGTAATGTGCCGCCCTATCGGCTTGGCTAGCATCTTTTTCTTGCGCGCAAATATCGAGCGTCCGATGCATCAATGCTTCGGCTGCCCGCAAAGGCTCCAGCTCAGCCGGAGATTGATCCGGCCCAGAAATTCGCGCGTGCAATTCGAACATGGTGTAAAAAAGGGGAAATTAAAACGAATACGGGACGTGGGGCAGTTCCCAACAGACTTCCGTTCAGCCTAATTCGCCCCAGAAGCTACCGGGCTTCATTTGATGACGAACTAAATATCTGAGTCCTGACCTTTGGAAAACACGCCTTAAACAAATATTGGTCATGCCAGAGCGAAGACGCTGCCAGCATGACCAATTTTGGTAAAACCTAAAGCGCCAAGGTTACTGGCGCGGTGAAGTTAATCGCTTCGATCAGGCCCTGTGCGCTTCGGTATCCTTCACGGCAGCCACCCAGATGATCACACCGAAGGCGATTTTATTCAGGACATCGGCTAAGTTGTAGACGAGATTCAAGGTCGTCATGCTCTCGGCTGGTTCTGAACTGGTGAGGTAGCCGAAGAAGTAGCCAATGGGATAGATGGACCAACCGACCGTGACGATGATACGCATCAGGCTGAAGGCGGACTTCACGGCTGGAGAGGAGAGACTGGCGTTAGCCTTGCTCGCTTCGCCTGCGAAGATTTCATAAAGGATGAAGGCCCAACCTGCCATACCGATGATGAAAGCGGGCATCACGGACATCAAGCCCGCTTCGCCAGCGTAACCACCGATCAACATGACGAAGGTGCCGATGATTAGGCGCCAGAAGATGCCAGAGGAGACCTTTGTGACGGCGGAGAGGATCAGGTAGAACTCTACCATGAGCAGTGGCACCGTGATGAGCCAGTCGATGTAACGAAACACCGTGGGGGAGGTGCCCGTGTTGACCCAGACATCGCGCATATAAAAATAATGCACGGCGGCCACAAGAGTGACCAAACCAGAGACATTCAAAGACGTGCTCCATTTTTGCGAGACGCGGCTCCTTTCGTTAAAGAAGAACGCCGTGGCGGCCACCAAGGCCATGGAGATGAACCAGAAGGAAACCCCGACAAGATCGTCGGGCTTGAGGTTAGTGGCAGCCAGCGGTGAGGCTGAAAGTGTAGCCGCTTGGCTACTAAGTGGTAAAAGAGCGAGCATCGAAACTGCTCCGAGGGTCGACTTAAGTATACGTGAACTTATCTTCATAGGATGGGGTTTATTTGTTGAGACAGACATTTCACACTAAACGATACCGCTGAATTTAACGCAGCAGATGATTAATGAGAAACTAATAACAACTACAGACCGCCGAGCAATGAGCTACAACACAAGCATAAAATGATGCGGCAAGCCGCGTGCTGAAAGCTGATCAAATTGAACGCAGGGGCTGGACTTGAAATGCGCCCTAGCCAGGTAACGATAATTGCAGTTTTACAGTCTTTGAGAGTTGAGTGCTCTCCACATTTCAAAAAAGACTTTGGGCAGCCCCTGAAATTCTCCGCATCACTGACAGCGCAAGAGGCCTGGAACCGATTGGGGATGCAAGATATTCGTCGTCGTTCGCGTGAATCGACCATATTTCGCGCGGACGGATTGACGATGGAAGGGGCAACTGGTCCAGCGGTGGCCGGATACAACTCATACTGACCTGCGATTGTCTGATCACATTGGATTGGCGGAGACCTTAGACCCAATAGGGACAGATTCTTGGGATCGAACCACCTGATCCTGACCTCCTGATGTTACTCCAAATGGTGACTCTGCGCCAGTGATATCCCCATAAAATCCCTCAAGAATAGTGTGCTTAATTCCCCTAAGAAAATCAGATTAGCAAGGCATTGTTCTCAATCTGTTCTAAGAGAATATCCCCCAAAGGTAAAACTGAAGACTGTAAATTTCCTGGTTTATACCTTCACAGGTTCGAATCCTGTTCCTGTCACCACTCATAAGCCCCTGACCCTCATAGGATAGGGGCTTTTGGATACTTGGTCAGCAGTTAATGGGCTTACGTCTCTCTCAGACTTGTTTATCTGCAAATAGACGCTCTTCCGTTCTTCTGAAGGTCAAATTCTTATTATGAAAGTAACCAAAGGTTTTGAGAAGAAAAAGCAGGAGCGCAGGCTCAAAGCATTTTATCTGAGCGTTGATCGGAAGAAACGATACTATGAGTCTGAAAAAGAACGTGACTCAGATTATAAATATGAGAGTGCTGTCGCGCAATTAGGATGGGCGGTAAATTAGATGGGCGTCCGCGAAGGGATTGAGTATGCGCTTTGATGATGTAACCGCTTAGCATGCAAATAGCTTGATCTACAGTCAAAATCGACAAGTTTCCATCTCGTAGCCAAGCCGCTTTGGCAAGGCGGTTAATTCAGAAAATTACTTGATGAAACATCTCATCCGCGTCGCAGCCCTTTTCTTGATAGCGCTGGCTTTTGCTAGCATGGTTCAGGCCGATCAAAACTTCACCATTGTGCAAGATACACCGACTATTATCCATGTCGATGTTGGTGCGGAGGGACACACGCATGGTGATATCATGGCATTCACGGCATCGTTCGTCACAGAAGACGGCAAAACGGGTATCATGAGAGGGATCATCATGACCGTTGATATTCCGTTGCCAAGCTCCGGTAAGGTGTTGCATGATCGGTTAGCACAAATCGTCGTGGAATTTGGCGAGGCCGATACCTTGGTCATTGGTGGCAGCGCAACCTACCCGACTGGAGATGGGGAAATGTTCACCGACTCACCACAACTACGAGCTGTAATTGGTGGCACGGGCCGATTCATTGGCGCGCGCGGGCAGGTGGCGACTGTGCGCCTCAACACAGGCCTTTATGAACACAGGTTTACTTTATTGGAGTGATCATCAACTCGGTGATTATATTCGGCCTTGGCGCAAATAGCCTGAGTGCCGTTGGAACGGGTTTACTCTAGGACAGTGTTGGCGGTTCCTTCGGCACCTGCGAAAACGGCAAAGATGCGAACCACGCCTGAGCCGGTATTGGTGCCTTGATGGCGTGAGCGGAAGGCTTCGACAAAGGTGTCCCCAGTTGTATAGGTGCGCGCGCCGTTGGGTCCATAATCAACGGTGATTTCCCCTTCAAGGATATGAGCGATCAAAGGAGCGTTGTGAATGTG
>ERZ887849.1544-NODE-1544-length-21241-cov-7.957094_pt1 | contig 21241 bp, 19 predicted proteins | sample MGYA00521267_ERZ887849 | MGnify/ENA primary metagenome ERZ887849 (study PRJEB32303, sample SAMEA104408601) | aquatic metagenome | biome: Brackish water; feature: Pelagic; material: water | place: Baltic Sea | collected 2014-06-06T16:11:00 | depth 2,863 m ... | reverse complement strand
CTCGCCCGCCATGCGTCCCCTGGTCAAATGGGTAAAGCTTCACTTGGGTGCCGACTGTGGCCGCAGCGTCTACCTGCTGAGTTTGTTCCCCGGATCGCCCGCCAAAATCGCCAGTAAAATTGCTGGCCTGCCGAAACCCGATAACTGCCTGTAAGCGCAGCGCTGCGAGAAACTTTTCATGCCCTTGTCCCAATTTGATCCGGCAAATTACGACGCACTCCTAGCCGCAAAAGTAGCGCGAACCTGTGAGCGTCTGGCTCCGTTTGTTGCGCAGCCCCCGATGGTGGCGCCCTCTGCGCCGGAAGCGTTCCGCATGCGTGCCGAGTTTCGCATCTGGCATGACGGTGATGCACTCAACTACGTCATGTTCCCGCCCGGTGAGCCGCACAACCCGGTTGCTATCAGCGAATTTCCAATCGCCTGTGCAGCCATTCAGGCTCTAATGCCTGAACTCATCGCGAGCTTGCGCAGCCAGCCGGAGCTGCGCCGGAAACTGTTCCAGATTGAATTCCTCAGCACTACTCGCGGCGAAACACTGGTAACACTTGCCTACCACCGGCGCCTTGATGCGGCCTGGGAAAGCGCTGCAGCCGCACTCGCCGCGAAATACCAGGTGGCACTGGTCGGCCGCAGCCGCAAGCAAAAGGTCGTTATTGGGCACGACTATGTGACCGAGCAGCTGCGTATCGCAGGCTGCGACTATCAATATCGACAGTATGAGCAGGCCTTCACGCAGCCCAATGCCGACGTGAACCGGGCCATGATTGAATGGGCCTGTACCGCGGCCACCGCACAGGGCGGCGATTTGTTGGAGCTGTATTGTGGCAACGGCAATTTTACCCTGCCGCTGTCACGCCATTTCAATCAGGTGCTGGCGACTGAGTTGGCCAAGGTGTCGATTCGCGCGGCACAGTGGGCGCTTGATGCCAATGGTATCCACAACGTGGCCATGGTGCGGCTCGCCGCAGAAGAGGTCACACAGGCGATGAACGGTGAGCGCCTGTTTCGGCGCTTGGCGGGCCTGCCACAGCCGCTGGAAAACTACCAATTGGACACGGTGTTTGTAGATCCGCCACGCGCCGGGCTGGACGCCGCAACAGTGAGCATGGTGCAGCGTTTTCCTACCATTATTTATGTGTCCTGTAACCCGGGCACTCTGGCGGAAAACCTAGCGGTATTGGCTGCAACCCACAGCGTTGCGCAGTTTGCCCTGTTTGACCAATTTCCCTACACCGATCACATGGAGTGCGGCGTGGTATTGCGTCAGCGGGCAGCCCACCGCACTTAGCGGCGCGCCTTTAGCAGCGTATGCCGAAAGCCAACAAGCCGCGCCCGAGCACCTCATCCAAACGCTCGACATCCTCAGCCTTCACTTCAAGGTAACGCAGGCCTTGTGACTTACACACTTCCTTGTTGCGCAGGCGGGCGGCCAGGGTTGATGGGCCAGCCTGCGCATCCCAACAATCGATATACACGCTCCCTGCAGGTAAATAAAAGTCTGCCCACAAGGGCTCCTCTACCGGCAGAGCACGGCGCGTTGCGTGCGCCAACTGCGCCAGATACAGCCAGTTGCAAACAACTGCCTGCAGTGAGCTGCCCGTCTGGTGGCCGTCAATACCCGCGCAACGGCGGGCAGAATCCGCTGCGGGTTCAGCAGGCACCGTCTGTTGCCCGGTAAACAAATCGAGCGCCTGGGTCTTGGGCGACGGCGCTGAGCCAGGTGCCACAGCAGGCTCCGGACAATCAGGCTGGCCCGACAGCCGCTCTAATTCACGGTGGATAACCGGATGATCGACAATCTCGTGAGGCCAGCTCACATAAAAGGCACCGGTGCTATCGCTCTCCACCTGCTGCCCGCCTAGCTGGCGCCCAAAATCCGTCAGTTCCCAGCCAAGAATGCTATGTTGCTGTAAACCCAGCTCCGCCAGCGCTCGGTTCAACTGCCGTGGTTGCAGGCGCGGGTAATAACGCCGCATCTGGCTGGCGGTAATACGCTGGTTGGACTCAATGGCACTCAACAATGGGTGCTGCACCAACGCGCCGGGCCAGACGATATAGCGGCCGAAGCGCTTACTGTCGCGGTAGGTTCCGCCTTCGTACTCACCTTTTTGCGTCAGCAGCCAGTTATCCGCCTGGCGCAGAATCCAACCGTAATCCTTGAGCGTCACAAACAGCTGCTGCACCGGGATCTCCAGTGCACGTGCCAGCGCGCTGGTGGAGAGGCGCTCCTCCTCTACAGTCATTGGCTGCCGTCAGCCGGCGCACCGGGGTAGCGAGCTTGCAGCGCCGCGTAAACAAGGCTTGCGTAATCGGCGGCGGTGTTGTCCAGCTCAGCAAGAATTTCAACAAGATGCTCGTTATCTTCCCGGCCTTGCCACAGCTTTTCATAACTGCCGGTTTGATAACCGTGATCCTGACGGAAAAAATTCAGCACATTCTTGCCCACATACGCGCTGTAAAGCCCGCCAAAGTCCAGCCCAGAGGCATGCATTAACTCCCAAAAACGGCGCGGGCAAAAACCTCGGGTTTGCAGCGTGTGCAAGGCCAGTGCCTCGGTGGCTTCGCGCACATCCAGGCCCGTCGGCTGAAAACCCGTCACCTGCTTCGCAATATCCGCGGCCATCGTTTCAATGCTGTGACCGCTGGCAAACAGCGCGGAAAGGCCGAAGTGCCAGATATCTATCACTTCAAGACGCACCTGCTCCAAGTCCGGCGTCTGTTTTTTCCACCACTTGTAGCCATAGTGCTCCAACAGCTCGGCACACTCGATCCACAGCGCGCGGTACCAGGCAAAATCCTGCCCAATCCACTGCGGGTGTACCCGCGTGTTCATTCGGTCTTGCATCACCAGCATGGTTTGTAATGCCTGTTGCACAGGGGGTTCCTCACTACGTTTGTTGACCGCTAGGATACCAGTGCCACTGATAGCGTGCCTATCCTTCCGAGGCCATTACCTTTGGGGGAAGAAAGCTGAGACCAGGCGAGCCCGCGGTCGATGTAGGCATTCTGAGTTGGCTTGCCTGGCTGGATATACACGAGCCTATAGGATTATTATAAGAGGTATAGAAGAAGCGTATAATTTTCTTGGCTGCTCGTCACTCTGAGTGGAATTTTTTTGATGATTTATTCAGAAATATCCGATAATAGAGGTAATCAGGTTTACTCGGATCTGATTTCTATAAAAGCAGACAATGGATCCACACTAGAACAAAGGAATTCATTATTCATTTATGACCATACTTTAAATGAATCCGGAGATGATACATGAGAGTATTACTAAAATACCCAACAAGAGAAAGACCACAACAGTTTATAGAGACCATCAAAAAATGGGAATCCATGCTCTCGCCTTCTAATGAATACCATTGGCTTATTACCATTGATCAGGATGACCCATCTATGGGTTTTTTTATAAATGATCGGAGTATGCTTACGCATCCCCACACCGTAGTTACCATGGAACCAGCAGGAAAGATTGCAGCGTGTAATTTTGGTGTTAATGAGATACTAGAGACACATCATTTTGATATGATTTGGCTTGTTTCGGATGACATGAAGCCGATGATCCAGGATTTTGATGTGGAAATCGAGTATGAAATGAACACTCATTATCCAGATTATGATGGTGCTGTGCATATCAACGATGGTCTACAGGGGATCAGGCTTTGTACATTCTCATGTATGGGTGTTCCATACTACAAAAGATACGGCTACCTCTATCACCCAGACTACAAATCAACGCATTGTGACGACGAATACACTCAACTTGCGTGGGCGCATCGAAGAATGTTGTGGATCCCAACATGTCTTGTAAAGCATGAATGGGTTGGATTATCACAAAATCCAGATGCGCTACACAAGAAAAACCATGCTTTGATGACTTCTGTAGATCAAGAAACCTACAATAAAAGAATAAGAAGTGGATTTCCTAAAAATAGTATCCTCTAACTATAAGCTTATCATCGTAAAAAGATAATTCATGAGATCATTTCAAAATCACTATTTAACTCAGGCAGCTGTAAATATCGAAAATGTTCGAGCCACTATTATAGCGTTGGGCCTAATGATCGTCCGCTCTTCAATACTCAACCGTACGTAGAATTTTCCCATGCAACATTATCCCTCAAAAATGTTGCACTTGGGGTTTGAGCGCGCCAAGTTATTGATTTTACTGGTGCCCGGGGCCGGAATCGAACCGGCACGATCGCAATGATCGGGAGATTTTAAGTCTCCTGTGTCTACCAATTTCACCACCCGGGCCAAACGGGAACTGCGCGATGAGCGCGCGGCGCACATAATAGCACAGCACCCGGCGTGAACAATAAAAGTGCCAACATAAGGCCATGTTACACTGCACCGTCTAGATGACGGCGGCTAAGGATCGTATGCGCAAGCTTTGGATCATACCGGTCATATTGCTGCTACTCACGTTAGGCAGCACGGTGACTCTGCTCTGGGCTCCAGGGGCACTGGCGGCCGGGCTCCAATGGGCGGCATTCACCTTTACACATTTCCGCCTCGAGCTCGAGGGCCTCACCCTTGAGCCGCGCAAGATGCAGTTAAAGTTCGATGCGCTGCACCTCTACCCCGACCAGGCCGCCGGCCGTGCTCTACTCACCGTGTTGCGCTTCGACGCGCGCACGCGCCTAGGCGATCTATGGCGACGCGACTTTGAGCACACGGCGGTTAACGCAGGTAGTGTCGTGGTGTATGTGTCTGCGGACGATGAAGCCGCGGATCCAACGCCCGTGCAGTGGATGCAATACCTTACCTATCTGCCAGCCAAGCTGGACATCGAAACGGTTCATGTCGTGAATCAGAAAGGCTCGGTATCAATTTTTCCGCTGCGCAATATCAAAGGCCGGCGCTCGGCTTCGCAGCTGTTCGAGTTGAGTTTGCTAGCCGACCTCGACGGGGCGCCGTTAAACGTCACGCTTAACCTTGCAGGCACTGACATACAAAGCGACAGGGGCAGTATCAATTTTACCGCAGTCGTTGAGATGCCGGAGTCCGCCAGCCGGAGCACCCTGCAAGGCATGTTTACCGGCCAGCGGGATACTTTTCGCTACGACATGAGCATAGACGCCCAATTCACGCAGGTAGAGACCTTCATGAGCCTGTTTCCTGACCCTCCGCCCCTTGCAGGCGCGCTGAGCCTGCAAGGCAAGCTGCAGGGTAATCACGAGGGTTTCACACTGTCCGATGCAGCCTTTGAGCTGGACAATCGCCCCGCATACTTTTTTAAAGCCAGCGGCGGTATGGCCAGTCAACGCAATCCGGACCCTAACCTCTCCCTGATCGCGTCGGGCGAGCTGGATTCAGCCAAGTATTTTCTACGCTGGCTCAGTGTGGACCTGGCACCCCTGGGCGGCATCCGGGCAAGCATTGCGCTGTCGGGCACCTTAGCAAACCCGGTACTCGACCAGCTCACGGTGGTGACCACCAGCAGCGAGGGCCTGTGGATTGCACTTAACGGCTCGTCAGGCCCCGGCTCACTTGGCAGCACGCGGTTGCCTCCGGATATCGATTTCACACTGTATGCTCAGGCCCCGTCACTAAGAGTGCTCAGCCCGTGGCTGGGCCAAGCACCCTCTATCGATCCCGGGCCGTGGAAGCTGTCGACGAAAATTAGCGAAAATGATGGCGCGCTGCGCCTGAGTACAATCGACGCAGAGCTGGGGCGCGCCGAAGGCACACAGCTTTCCCTGCAAGGGGAGATTGCGCAGCTGGCGCTCACCACCTCCGCCAGCGAGGACATCGCCTCGGGGATCGACCTTGCCGTTACTGCAAGCAGCCTTGATCTGCAGCAGGCGGGCCGTTGGTTTGACGTGGAACTACCCCCCGGTTTTGCACTGCAGGCAAGCGGGCAACTGACTGGCAAGGGCACTGAAGTCGCATTGTCAGCCGGCGCAGCAAGCGTCACTCATAACGACCTTAGCATTACACTCAGCGACGCCAAAACCCAATTCACAAAAGCCAATGGTTACCAGCCAAAAGCGCTGCAGGCCAAGTTGCAGGCAACAGCACAAGAGGCCGCAGCGCTGGGCCAATTCACCGATTTAGCGCTGCCGCAATTGGGCGCACTGAAGGTTGATGCAAACGTCGAATACGCAGGCCAACAGGCACACCTCACAGAGATTCGCGCAACGCTCAACAGTACCGCCGTGGAACTGATCGTTACCGGGGGCTTGCAGGACATTAGCGGCAAGCGCGCGGCCAATCTCGCGGCAACAATGACACGCGCCAACCTGGATGCGCTGCTTGCGCAAGCGGTACCCGTGATACAACAGGGCGGCAAGCTGGGCAATATCTCGGGGGGCTTTGCGCTGCGCGGCGAGCAGAACAACTTTGACCTGTCGGGCCTTGAACTGGCCAGTGAGACGGGCGCGCCCCTCACGCTAAAAGCCACCGGCGCGGCACAGTATCGCGGTGAAGACTGGGGCGCAGCAGTCACTCTGGACTATGCCAGCGACGACCTCGAACTACTACAGACTCTCACCGGCCTGGCGCTGCAACCAACCGCCGGCAGCGCTCAACTTTCCGCCGATGCCAACGCAGTTCAGCTGGCAAACACCACGCGCTTGGGCAACACTGAAATCGAACTTGTGCTGCAAGCTCGGCATCGCCGCGGGGTGCTCAATGGGCTCACAGCCGCCCTCTCTGCTCCAGTGGCGCATCTGGCCGACCTGGGCTTGCAAGCCTCTGACACGCAAGAGACCGACTACCGCCCAGCACATCAACTGAATAAAGAAACCGGCGATACTTCCCTGCCCCGCCTCCTTGAAAGCCTGCCCCGCTACCCGATCGACTTGCGTATAACGCTGGGCAGTTTGCAGGGCGAAGCCACGCGCTTCGATAATATTAACGTGCATCTCACTGGCAGCGGCACAACTTACCTGCTCGAGCAGTTCGACTTCAACTACGACGGTGCCCCCGCGGAAATCCGTGGCATCGTCGATGTTAGCCTGGACCCTCCCGGCGTTAGTATCGCCGGGCAGGCGCAGGCCATTCCGCTGAACACGCTAAGCCGCGACCTCGGTATCGATACCGACATTAGCGGCTCGCTCAATCTGCGCGGCGGTATCAGTGCCCAAGGCGCTACGGGTAAAGACATACTCGGGCAGCTGGATGGCAGCGTCGCCTTCGCCCTGGAGAATGCCACAGTGGAAGGCGCCGCCTACGACGTGCTGGCCACCGGCATTCTCACTTGGCTGTTTTCCGGAGCAGCCTTGGAAAAGTCGACCTATATTGATTGCACCATGGCCCAGTTCGCTCTCAATGACGGGGTTGCTCGCACCGAAGATCTTTTTGTCGAGTCACCCAATATGATCGCTACCGGAGTCGGTACGTTCAATTTTCCCGAGCGCACCCTGGCGCTCACCTTAACCCCCCGCTCCAAGTCACGCAGCATTCAGTTCCCATCGAGCATTAGCCTGCGCGGCGACATGGCCAGCCCACGCACCTCGGTATCTGCCATAGCGGCAACGTTGGATATTTCTGCCGAAGCCATGCTGTTCGTGCCCAAGTTACTGCTTAAGGTATTCGGCGGCGGCCGGTCAAAAGAGAGTGCGCGGCGGCCCTGCCAAACGCTGCTACAGCAGTAAACCGGCAACAATACACCATGCTACACTTTGCGCTGTTACCCGGCAGGCACACACGGAAACCTTCTTATGGCATCTCCCCGCGGCGAGTTCAGCTCGCGCTTTGGCTTTATTATGGCTGCCGCGGGCAGCGCCGTTGGCTTAGGAAACATTTGGGGCTTTCCCACCCAGGCCGCCAGTAACGGCGGAGCGGCATTCCTGCTGGTTTACCTGTTTCTGGCTTTTTCACTGGCGTACCCCGTACTGATGGCGGAGCTGATTATTGGCCGCCATGCCCATGCCAACGCGGTGGGTGCGCTGCGCCTTGTTTCGCCAAACCCTGTGCTGCGCCGGGTCGGTGCGGCCACCGGGGTTACCGGCTTGATTGTGGCAAGTTTCATACTCAGTTTTTACGCGATCGTGGCAGGCTGGATGCTGGCGTACTGTCTGGCGGCGCTCACTGACCTCGTGGGCCTGACGGCGGCTAGTCTCTGGCTGACCGAATTCAGCCTGGGGCGCAATCTGGCCTTCATGTTGCTCTTTATGGCACTCACCGTGGGAATTATTTCCGAGGGCGTGCAGCAGGGCATTGAGCGCTGGTCCAGCCGTTTAATGCCCCTCCTGCTGGTGTCTCTGGTGTTATTGGTGATCTATGTGTTAACGCTAGAGGGTGCCATGGAGGGCTTGCAGGTATACCTCCTGCCGGACTTTGAGCGCGCGCTGGCACCGGGCCTGATTGTGAAAGCACTGGGCGCCGCGTTCTTCTCACTGTCGCTGGGTGTGGGCACCATGCTGATCTACGGCTCTTACATCAGCGACGAGGAAAATCTGCCGCTGCTGGGTGGGCTAGTCACGTTGGTAGACATCTGTATCGCTGTCCTCGCAGGCTTTCTTGTGCTACCCGCGATGTACGTTGCACTGCACAGCGGCGTTGAGATTTTTACCGCGAGCGGCGCACTGATCTCGGAAGACACACTGATTTTTACCGTGCTGCCAAGGTTATTTGACAGCATGGGGTTGGTGGGCGTGGTGGTCAGCCTCGCCTTCTTTTTTCTTATGACGATTGCGGCACTAACCTCTTCGATATCCATGCTCGAAGCGCCGGTTGCTTACACCATTGAAGAGCACGGCCTAGAGCGTAAACCGGCAGCACTGATGATTGGCCTTGTTATTGCCATGATCAGTACGGCTATTCTGCTCAACTTCGAGGCGCTGTTCGGTTTGGTGATTGCAGTGACGACCCGCTACGGCCAGCCCTTGCTGGGCTTTATGTTTTGCTTGTACGCGGGCTGGGTGTGGCACCGCGACACGTTACTGCAGGAGTTACGCAAGGGAAACGCTGGCGCTGAGCACGGCCTGTTCTGGAAAATATGGCCGAGCTACGTGCGCTTTGTATGCCCGTGCATTATTGTGCTGATTTTCGCCCAGTCGCTGCTGAGCTAGGGGTTCCAAGCAGTCAGTTCAGCCGCAAGGTGCCGCTGTCCTCAACGTACTGCGTGGGAATAAGCCCTCGGAAATCAATTTTGGCGGTAACCCGGTATTCAAGCGGGTCGCCGCGGCTCCGCCCCAGGGTTCCCAGCAGCTTCAGCGCCTCAATCAGGTTCACCCCCGCATCAATCGTTACCTGCTCTTCCGTGTAGCCTTCAATGGTAGGCACCTGGTTGGTGACACCACTGACCAACTCGCGATCCATCAAGGCAATAACGTAACTGACTCCTGCAATATCGAGTGCCTGTGCGTTAGGGTTGGCGACGCGCAGCACAATGCGAAAACGCGGCCCGGAATCGACCATTGGCAGGCTCTGCACGCTATCAACACTCACCTTCGGCGGATCAATGGCGGGCACCAAGCCTGCGCAGCCCGCGAGCGAGAAGGCCGCGAACAGCCCGACTACGATGTGACGGCCGCAGCCCAAAGTGAAGCGATTCATGAGTCGCTGTCCCGCGGTGTTACCGAGAAAAAAAACACGCCATACCCCAAACTTGCGACCGCGAACACCATCGCCACCCAATCGCCTGTTTGCAGGTACATCCAGCCGCTGAACACCAACATGCCCAGAGTGACAACAATCCCAACATTGCGCGCTATCGGCGACACTTGGCAATCCTCTATGCTACGCTAAGGCGACTTCCGCCGTTTCCTGAAGAGTGATGATAGCACCCACATGACCAAATTTATTCTGATATTCTTGTTGGTGTTGGTGGCTTTATTCACCCTTGAAATGCTGGCGCCCGTACAAGCTGCGGTTGTGCAACCCTTCACGGCGTCGCTGGCAACACTGAGTGCAGCGCTGATTACGCCCTTCGACAGCGACGTTATCGCCTACGGTCGCGTTATCGCGCACAACATCAACGGATTTGCAGTGTCCATTGAGTCGGGCTGCAACGGCGTGGAAGCTGCTATTGTGCTTGTCGCTGGTGTGCTGGCCTACCGGGCCCCGTGGCGTTACCGGGCGGTGGCTATCGTCGCGGGCTTTTTCACCATTCAGGTACTCAACATCGCGCGCATTATTAGCCTGTTCTACTTGGGGCAGTGGAACCTGGACATCTTCAACTGGACACATTTGTACCTGTGGCCCGTATTTATCATGCTAGATGTATTGATTGTGTTCATTCTGTATTTACGATTTCTTGAGCGACGCGGCCCAACCCCGAACGAGCAACGAGCCGCCTAAACGTGTATCGATTTATCGGCTTGGTGCTGCTACTAATGATACCGTTTTTCGGCCTGTGGTATGCGCTGGGCGCCCTGCCCTCAGCACCGGCTTTGTGGCTGGCACAAAGCACGCTGCATTGGATACTGCCGGACGTTATTCAATCGGTTGTCATCGACCAACACCAGTTAATGGTGTTCACACTATTTGGCGAATCAGGCCAAGACATCGTGCCCCTTGCGCAAGCCGACTATCAGCTGGCCTTCCCCCTTAATACCCGCATTTTATCGTACTCGATACCCTTCTACGCCGCCCTGCACTTTGCCAGCCGCATTGAAGGCTCGCTGGAACGCTTCGCACGCGGGCTATTTGTTCTTTGGCTACTGATGTTTGTCGGGACGGTTGCGGTGACCTTGAAGAACCTGATGCTGGGCCTTGGCGACGCGTTCTGGCATGCAGCCCCGGAGCCTTTCCTGTCTGCCAACGCTATCGCCTTGCTGTTCCAGTTCAGCACACTCATTGTGCCCACTGTTGCGCCGGTTATGCTCTGGGCATGGTCAGTACGCGACAGTCCACGCTGGCGTTTCATTCTGTTGGGGCAGGCAGGCGAACCAGGCACTTGATCCACGGCGCGCGCTCGCCCCTGCTCCGTAAACCCTCAGCCCTGAGCGCTCTCGCTCACCTTCCGTGCCTACGCAGCATCGCCTAGCGGCGTGCTGCTGAGCTCCCGTAGGAGTGCCTGATATTCCTCTCCCCGGTCTTCCAAAACAGCCTGCAATGCACGCTCCATCAACCAGCGGGCCTGGCAGGTGTAGGCGTAGATGCAGGCATGCACAGCCGCATCGTTCCAGTTCTCAACGGAACAATGGGATGAGTATTCTTCGAAGTGCGCCAGCGACCGTATCAGGTCTGCTATGTGACGCGGGCACTCACAATCCAAGGTGCTCTTCAACTGCCGTGCAGCGCTGAGCTGCAGGTCGTTAAACTGGCGGGGCTTTGCCGTCACCAGTTCGCCGAGGTTGGTGTCACCCAGGCTCGTCGTCTTGTCCGCCACGCTGCGCACAAGCTCAAACGCCAAATACGCGGGGTCGGGCGGAAACGTCGTTGCGCTGATATCCTGCTGCTCGAGTACTTGCAACCAACGCTCGCTGGCGAACTGATAAGTGACCAGTGCCTTTTGGGCATCAAGGGTCTTGATCAAGTCGCCCAATTGACGCGTCTGTGCGCCGGTAAGGTTGGCGCACTCCACCACCAAGCTGTCGGCCTTACCAATTTCATCACACTCGCGGGAAGTGATTTGATTCAGCGGCAAGCGCACCAGTAAGGCGTCAACGCCAGCCAGGCAGCCCTGATGCTCGTCTAACCATTCGCACAGCTGATTGCCAATAAAAACCACACGGGGTTTGGGCGGCGGGAGTGCACCGCGGCCGCCTTTGCCGCGGCCCCGCAGCAACATCTCCAGCGTCTTGCGTTCATTCGAGGCGATTTCGCCAATACGGGACCCACTGTTCACCAGCGCCGCAACCAGCTGCAAGTGTTCAAGATCGGCCTGCGTATACTGCCGTCGGCCCGTTGCTGTCTTGTGGCTGGCACCCAACCCATAGCGCCGCTCCCACACCCGGAGCGTATCCGGCTTGAGCCCGGTTAAACGAGCTACCGTACCGATACCGTAGAGGGGCCTGGGTTCTATTACCGCTGCGTTCATATCCTGTGCCTCAATTGAACTTCTTGTTTGTTACGCTGCAAGGCGGCCTCTGGATGTACTGTCGAGGTTATGTCTGTATGTTATCTGGACAACTGTCCGGATTTTTTGTCCAAGCCCTCGCTGGCAGCGTATACATGCTAAACCTACAGGAGTGACATTGTGGATAACTGGAAGACCGCAACCGACGATCGCGAGCTTGAGCGGCTGTTCGCAGAGGCTCGACGCTATCCCCTGCTTAGCGCTGAGCAGGAGCGTGATATTGACAGCAGTAAATGGCAGGCCGTTAGTGAACTCTGCACCCTGTTCATTGAAAGCAAAGGTGGACGCCGCTACTTGCAAGACTTGATGGCGCGTATCCAACACGAACCGCCCGTGGTGGCCAGCTTTGCCAACCGCGACCACCACTTTCTGCTGCGCCGCGAGTTAGTCAGTTTTCTTGGCGGCGGCGAGCAAACCGGCACCATCGAGTTACTGGCCGGAGCGTTGTCGGCAGACGACCTTAGCGCCGCGCAGGAAACCATAGACAGCATGGAGCTGCCCGCCAGCCTGGTTGTGGGCATAGCGGGTGCATTAGCGCGGTGCAATAAGCGTTCAGCGAAATGCCGCGTGGCGGATGCCTTGGATGCATGGCAAGTGGCCACTGATGGCAGTAAAGCAAGCAAGGAACGCTATGCTCTGAATGCATCGCAGCTGAGCACCCTCGACTTGGCCTTGTCGCGCTTCAATCAGGCGCGCGACACGCTGACCCTGCACAACTTGCGCTTGGTTTACTCGATTGCCGGCAAGGCAAGGGGCAAAGGAGCCCCCTATCGCGATCTCATTCAGGAAGGCACGCTGGGGCTCATTCGCGCGGCAGAGAAATTCGAAGCGCGCAAAGGCTACCGGTTTAGCACCTACTGCTATAACTGGATTTCGCAGGCTGTACGCCGCTACATCAGCGACTCCGCGGCGCTGATTCGCTATCCTACTCACGTGAGAGAGCAAGTCGGCAAGTTGTATCGCGAGCGCAATGCCCTGTGGAGCAGCAGTGGAGAGGAGCCCAGTGAAGAGGAGCTTGCATCGGCCGCCGGCATTGATACTGACAAAGCACGTGAGCTGCGCCAGTTGCGGAACATGGCAGTGTCACTGGACCAGCCGCGCTATGACGATGACGAAGAGTCACTGCTGGACACGATGCCGGGAGGGCCCTTCGAGGATATCGGAGCCGGTGCAGAGGCTGCCTCTTTGCAGCGCTGTCTGCTGCAGCAGATTGACCACCTGGAACCCACGGAAAAGCAGGTGGTGATCGCCCGCTGGGGCCTGCACGACGGGCCTCCGCTCACCCGCGCAGAGGTTGCCGACAAGCTACGCGTGAGCCGTGAGTGGGTGCGTCAACTGGAAAAATCGGCTCTGGATAAATTGAGCCGCAACAGCGTCGTACGCAGGGCCGCCACCGATCATGGCAACTTGTCGCCGGCGTGAGGCGCCAATATGGCCAGTAAAGCGCTGTCGATGTCTGGGTGCTGCCAGTGAAACCCCGCCTCTTCAAGCCGTTGTGGATGCACGCACTGCCCGGTGAGCAGCAGTTCATCTGCCATCTCACCCAGCATCAAGCGCATTACAACGGCTGGCACCGGCATGCCTGGCAGACTGGTGAACTGCTTGCGCATCGCTGTGCAAAACCTGCGCTGGGTCACCGGCTGGGGAGCCGTCACATTGACAGCCCCTGCAAGAGCCTCGTGATGCAGCAAAAAATCCATCGCGGCGACCACATCGTTTCGGTGCACCCAACTCAGGCACTGATGGCCGCTACCCGGCCAACTGGCAATGCCCAGCTTGAACGGACGTGCCATTTCAGTAAAAGCGCCGCCACCAGCATCCAGCACCACACCCAAACGTACCAGGCATACTCGGGTACCCGCCTCGCCTGCGGCCAGCGCCTCGCTCTCCCAAGCGCTGCACAGATCACTGGAAAAACCGCTACCCGCTGCCGAGCTTTCATCCAGCGCCTCACTGCCCCGCGCGCCGTAGTAGCCAATCGCCGACGCACTCAACAGCACCGCAGGCGGCACTGGCAGGCTGCGCATCCAGGCGGTCAACACCCGAGTGCCCTGCACGCGGCTATCAACCAGCTCGGTTTTATAGCGGGCACTCCAGCGTTTTCCCGCCAGCGAGGCCCCGGCGAGATTCACCACCGCCTGCGGCGCACGGCCCGGGGGCACGTCATTCAACGATTGAACATAATGGCACTGTGCTCTGTTGCTTTGCGGCCTACGGCTCAAAACCGTCAGTTCATGCCCGGCGGCGGACCAATACCGCAGCAGCGCTTGGCCAATGAACCCTGTGCCACCGGTAATCAGAATTTGCATGTCCCATGTCCTTCGTCTGTCGTGCTGGGGTGTTCTGCATAATGAGCAATCACGACCACGAACTGCAACAGTTACAGGATTTCCTTGCCCGACACCCGAAAATAGTGGTGCTAAGCGGGGCCGGCATCAGCGCCAGCTCCGGTATCGCCACGTACCGCGACGGGGAGGGACGCTGGCTTTACAGTACACCCATTCAACACCGGGACTTCCTGCAAGAAGCCAGCGTGCGCCAGCGGTATTGGACCCGCTCCTGGTTTGGCTGGCCCACAGTGCGCGATGCACGCAGCAACGCCGCCCATCGCGCTCTGGCCACACTCGAACAACGCGGTATGGTGAATCTTGTCATCACGCAGAATGTCGACCGCCTGCACCAACGCGCCGGCAGCCACGCGGTAATCGACCTGCACGGGCGCTTGGACCGCGTGGTGTGCCTCAACTGTAGCGCGTTCAGCGCAAGGGAAGTGCTACAACAGCGGCTGGGCCATGCCAATCCTCATTTAGCCGCACACCCGCGCTCGCTGCAGCAGCGCCCTGACGGGGACATGGCACTACCCGACGCGCTAGCCGCCAACACGCATGTCCCTGTTTGCGAGGACTGCGGGGGAACGCTCAAACCCGACGTCGTCTTTTTCGGCGGTAACGTACCCAGTGAGCGGGTTGCCCACAGTCATGAGGCCATTCGGCAAGCCGATGCACTGTTAGTGATAGGCTCTTCACTGCAAGTTTACTCGGGGTTTCGCTTCTGTCGCTCGGCACACGCGCAGGGCAAGCCGCTGGTCATCGTCAACCCAGGGCAGACCCGCGCGGATTCACTCGCTACACTGAAACTTGCTGCACCGTGCGAGGCCTTGTTGGAGGCGCTGGTATCGACAGTACCTTGTTTACCGGCATAAGCGCCCTAACCGGCTACACCTGCAGCCACCGCTGACATTCTTGGAACAACACACCATGGCTACAACGATCTACCTGTTTCGCAACGACCTGCGCCTCAACGATTTACCCGGGCTGGCGGCCGCTTGCCGCGCCGGGGACGTATTGCCTGTCTACATACTCGACGACGTGAACTCCGCTGAGCGCGCACTGGGGGGTGCCAGCCGCTGGTGGCTGCACCACAGTTTGCAGGCGCTTAACCACGCACTGCAGGCCAGCGGGGGCAGGCTGACGCTCCTGCGCGGCGACACCCAAAAATGCCTGGAAAACCTGCTCGCCGCCGATGACTCCATTAACGCTGTGCACTGCAGCCGCGGCTACAGCCCTTGGGAAGTCGCTCTGGAGACGCAGCTGCGTGACCGCTGTGAAGCCTCAGGGGTCACTTTCAAGCGCTACCCCGGCACCTTGCTGCATGAACCTGAACAGATCGCCAATCAGGCCGGTGAGCCCTTTAAGGTGTTCACACCGTTCTGGCGCCACTGCTGCAAGCGCGAGGGACCGTCGCTGCCGGTCTCACTGCCAACCGATACCCGTTGGGTGGCTCCGGTTACTGCCAGCATTACCTTGCATGACCTGGAACTCCTGCCGCGTAACCCGGATTGGGCCGCTCACTGGGCCGAGCTCTGGACGCCCGGCACCGAGGGCGCAGAGCAGTCGCTCGCGCGGTTCTTTAAAGAACGTTTGTCGCGCTATGCGCGCGGGCGAGACCATCCCGCGGGCGCAGCAACCTCCAGGCTATCGCCACACCTGCGCTTTGGAGAAATATCCCCACGCCAGCTATGGCATGCTGCGAAGTCATTACTGCAGCAGGAGCCGGGCCAGGAAGAGCAGATTAACAAGTTTCTCGCAGAGTTGGGATGGCGCGAATTTTCTTATCACTTACTGCACCATTTTCCTCACATAGAACACACACCGTTCAAAGGGCAATTTGAGCAGTTTCCGTGGCTGGGCAATCAAACTCTGCTGCATGCCTGGCAGCGGGGGCTAACCGGCTACCCGGTAGTGGATGCCGGCATGCGCGAACTTTGGCATACCGGTTATATGCACAACCGGATACGCATGGTCACTGCCTCTTTTCTAACCAAACACCTGCTGACTCACTGGCGCGCAGGCGAACGCTGGTTCTGGAATACGCTGGTAGATGCAGACCCCGCCAGCAACACCTGCAGCTGGCAATGGGTGGCGGGCAGTGGCGCCGATGCCGCACCTTACTTCCGTATTTTCAACCCCGTCACCCAAGGTGAGAAATTCGATGCCGAGGGCGCATACGTACGCCACTGGGTTCCTGAACTGGCCAAGCTGTCTGACCGTTACTTGCATCACCCCTGGGACGCGCCTGAAGCCGTGCTGGCTGAGGCCGGCATTACCCTCGGCGCCACCTACCCGCTGCCTATTGTGGACCACAGTGAAGCGCGCGAGGCGGCGCTCACCGCCTACCAAGCCGTGCGTAAAACCTGAGCCTTGAGAATAAGCAGCGCACAGGCGACGCAAGGCACCGGCTCCATGCACAACACGCTGGAAATCCGTACCAAGAGAGTCAATACTGTGCTGCAGCAGAGCAGGCGCCCGCGCAGAGCGCCCTTTGACACGGAGCCCCATCGCTATGAGAGTGATTCGTAAAATCTTGCACCCTGCACTGCTTGTAACGGTGAGCCTTTATGCCGCACCGGGCATCGCTGATACCGCCCAGGTCATCGATGCAGAGGGCAACCGTATGACCTTTGAATACGAAGGTGTGCAATTACGCGTCACCATGGCACAGCAAACCAGCTACATGCTGGTCAACGACCAGAACATGTATGTGGTGGCCGACAACGATGGCCAGATAATGGTCATCGACCTGCAACAGGCCATGTCCATGTTCGGTGGCATGGCTCAGTCAGCGGTGCCCGACCTCGCGGAGGTCCGCGTCGATTCCCTGGAGGCAACAGGCCGCAAAGAGACTATTGCCGGTATCGAAGGAGAAATCTATAACTTGAGCTTCGTCGACCACAACGGGCAGGCACAGCAGGATGAACTCGTGCTCTCACCGGATGCCAGAGCAGTTGGTTTCCGTGACGCCATGCACCGTGTGGCCTCGACTGTGGGTGACATGGTTGACCAGCGCGATGCTGCAAACCTGCTGCAAACGCGGCTCAACGACAGCGAAATGGGCGTGTTGCGCTATGGCAAAGACATGCGTGTAGCCAGCATCACGCAACAACGCATAGACCCCACACGCTTCACCCTGCCTGCTGAACCCACGGACCTTTCCGCCCTCAGCGGCATCCTGGGCGGCGGCAATGGCGCCGGCGGCATTATGTCGGGTATTTTTGGCGGCGGCTCAGAGGGCGCCTCTGATGACGAAGCGGCACCGGCAGACGACAGCTCGCAGCATGCCACCAAGGAAATTGGCAAGGCATTTGATAAATTGTTCGGGAATTGAGCGGCAGTTTTGCCGCATATTGAACTGGTACCTGCGGCGGCTTTAGTGCAAACTGCGCCCCTGATTTTACGAGGGACTGCCGCCGCATGGCAAAAGAAGACCAGATCGAGATGGAAGGCGAAGTCGTAGACACCCTTCCCAATACCACGTTTCGTGTGAAGCTTGAAAACGGCCACGTCGTGACTGCCCACATCTCAGGCAAAATGCGCAAAAACTATATTCGCATCCTTACTGGCGATAAAGTTCGCGTGGAACTCACACCCTATGACCTCACCAAAGGTCGCATTACCTACCGCGAACGGTAACACCGCGGCGCTTAATAGGCCGAGGCGTTACCCTTGCGCACACGGCTTCCTCTCAGGCCGGTTCCGCTTCTGTTTCTTCTACCCGCACATCAAGGCCGTCGCGAGTGTCATTCAGGCGTACCAGAGCGACACCGCCGTTCTGTGCCAGCGCCCCAAACAACACCAATTCTGCCAACGGCTTCTTGATATATTCCTGGATCACGCGTGCCATGGGCCGAGCGCCCATATTGCGGTCATAGCCCTTCTCGACCAGCCACAAACGGGCATCCTCATCGACATCCAGGGTTACGCGCTTTTCATCCAGTTGCCCCTGCAGCTCGGTAAGAAACTTGTCCACCACCGTGAGGATGACATCTTCACCCAAGGGTTCAAACTGGACAATGCTATCGAGACGGTTGCGGAACTCCGGTGTGAACATCCGATTAATGGCCTCCATGCCGTCCGTGCTGTGGTCCTGCGTAGTGAAACCAATCGTGCGCCGGCTAATGCTCTCCGCACCTGCGTTGGTCGTCATCACCAGAATGACGCTACGGAAGTCCGCCTTGCGGCCGTTGTTATCAGTGAGCGTGCCGTGGTCCATGACCTGCAGCAGCAGGTTAAACACCTCGGGGTGCGCCTTTTCAATTTCATCCAGCAAAATCACTGCGTGCGGGTGCTTGGTCACCGCATCCGTCAGCAAACCGCCCTGGTCGAAGCCGACATACCCTGGAGGCGCGCCGATCAGGCGTGAAACCGTATGGCGCTCCATATACTCCGACATATCAAAACGAATCAGCTCCAGGCCCAGCAGGCCCGCCAGCTGCTTGGTCACCTCGGTTTTGCCTACACCGGTAGGGCCGGCCAGCAAAAACGAGCCAATCGGCTTGTCGCCTGAGCGCAGGCCTGCCCGCGCCAGCTTGATCGACGTGGCCAAACTGCTGATCGCCGCCGTTTGGCCAAATACCACCATTTGCAGGTTCTGTTCGAGCTTCTGCAGCGTTTCGCGATCATCCGAGCTCACCGACTTCGGCGGAATGCGCGCTATTTTCGCCACCACCGCCTCAATATCGCCTACACCGATCACCTTCTTGCGCTTGGACGGCGGCTGCAGCTGCTGATAGGCGCCCGCCTCGTCAATCACATCAATCGCCTTATCCGGCAAGAAGCGGTCAGTGATATAGCGCGCAGATAAATCTGTCGCCACGCGCAGGGCCTTGTTGGTATAGCGCAGGCCATGATGCTCTTCGAAGCGTGACTTCAGCCCCTTGAGAATCAGGTAGGCATCATCCGGGGTGGGCTCCAAGACATCGATTTTCTGGAAGCGGCGGCTAAGGGCTTTGTCCTTGTCGAAAATGCCCCGGTACTCCTGAAACGTGGTGCTGCCAATGCAGCGCATCTGGCCAGAGCTGAGCAGTGGCTTGAGCAGGTTGCTGGCGTCCATCACGCCGCCAGAAGCGGCGCCGGCACCAATAATGGTGTGAATTTCATCAATGAACAGAATCGCGCCCTCACGCTTCTTGAGATTGGCCAACAAGCCCTTGAAGCGCTTTTCAAAGTCCCCGCGGTACTTGGTGCCTGCCAGCAAAGCGCCCAAGTCCAGCGAATACACTACGCTGTTTTTGAGCATATCCGGCACGTCACTATCGACGATCATTTTCGCCAGGCCTTCGGCAATCGCCGTTTTACCCACGCCGGACTCGCCCACCAACAGTGGGTTATTCTTGCGCCGGCGTGCCAGAATTTGCGCCACGCGCTCCACTTCTGGAATGCGCCCGATTAGCGGATCAATGCGGCCAGCGCGCGCCTCCTCATTCAGGTTAGTGGTAAAATTATCCAGCGGATTATCTTCACCATCTTCACCCGACTGCCCCTCACCGGAAGGTGAGCCTGCAGCGCCGCCGTCGCCATCTTCAGAAATGCGAGAGATACCGTGAGTGATGTAATTCACCACATCAAGCCGGGCAATGCTCTGCGTCTTGAGGAAATACACAGCCTGGCTTTCCTGTTCACTGAAAATCGCCACCAGCACGTTAGCGCCGGTTACCTCACTGCGGCCAGATGACTGCACATGGAAGACGGCACGCTGTAACACACGCTGAAACCCGAGGGTAGGTTGTGTCTCCTGCTCTTCGCTGCCTTCTGAGATCAGCGGCGTTGTGGCATCCACGAACTCAATCAAGTCACCGCGCAGAGCGTTGATTTCAGCGCCGCAGGCTTTGAGCACGCGAATGGCGTCGTTATTGTCCAACAGCGCCAGCAGTAAGTGCTCCACCGTCATAAACTCGTGACGTTTGCCCCGCGCCTCACGAAAGGCCTCATTCAGGGTCAGTTCCAGATCCTTGCTCAGCATACTTTACCGCTCCTGGGCTACTCGCCCTCCGATGCCTCGATTTCGCATAACAACGGGTGTTGGTTGTCACGCGCATACTGATTCACTTGGGCCGCCTTGGTCTCGGCAATGTCCCGGGTGTATATACCGCATACGCCCTTACCCTTCGTATGGACTGTCAACATCACGTGCGTGGCCTGTTCGCGGTTCATGCGAAAAAACACTTCAAGCACTTCGACCACAAACTCCATTGGCGTGTAGTCGTCATTCATTAACAAGACTTTAAATAGCGGTGGTTTCTTCAGCTCGGGCTTCGAGTCCTGCACCGCAAGGCCGCCCTCGCGATCATTCTGCTCGTCGTCCGCGGCCATACGCCAGCCACCCGCCAGGATTACCTCTTTCACTCCAACCCTCTCAAAATCGTGTCTCACCATAAATAGTGGATATTGGCCCATTATAAGTCAATTCAACCCCTGTCTGTATTTACACCTGACCTTGAGCTGACGGGCGGAGGCGTGCAAAGGCTCAGGGGAACCGCTACGGGCACATCCGTGTGCGCTCGACGTTCCCCTGAGCCTTTGCACGCCTCCGCTCTCCCTCAGAAGCACGCCCCCCACACTTCCGCCATTCATCGCAAAAACCGCAAAAAAAAAGGGCCCGTGTCACCACGAGCCCTTTCCAGCAAGCCCTGTTAACCAGGTTTACATGTTTTCAATCATCTTCTGACCGAATTCAGAGCAGCTGACGAGCGTTGCACCTTCCATCTGACGCTCGAAGTCATAGGTGACCGTACCCTGCTGGATAGCGCCATTCATGCCGTCGATGATCAAGTCAGCGGCTTCGTTCCAGCCCATGTGGCGCAGCATCATTTCTGCAGACAGGATGAGTGAACCGGGGTTCACCTTGTCCTGGCCCGCATACTTCGGCGCGGTACCGTGTGTGGCTTCGAACAGAGCAATGGTATCCGACAGGTTGGCGCCTGGAGCA